>MDTB01027373.1_pt1 | contig 27200 bp, 31 predicted proteins | sample 811161 | NCBI WGS metagenome assembly MDTB01 (sample SAMN05326650, study PRJNA326480) | marine metagenome | isolation source: seawater | place: Mediterranean Sea | collected 2009 | reverse complement strand
GCGCTAGCTCCCTCATAAGACCCGATCTCTAAAAATTTTGTGGGGTTAAATTGGGGTATTAAAGTATCCCAAACACCTTTAACCGATTCTATATTGAACCAGTTGCTAGTAAATTGGTACGGTGATTCAGTCACTTTTATCCATCCTGTTTTTTCTACATGGCGTATGTCATACTATTTGATAAATTAAATCAGCCATAATAGTTGATTGTACGTATGGGTTGCCATTCTGAGAAGTGTTTTCTTATTAGAAAATATAACTAATTTGGCTTCTGATTTATATATTTTCTGTTGCAAGGTAATCAGAATGAAGATGAAACGATTAGGCAAAAGCGAATTGATCGTCTCCGAATATTGTTTGGGGACTATGACTTTTGGCGAGCAGACTAACGAGAGAGATTCATTTTTGCAGATGGAGAGGTCGCTTGACGCGGGGATTAATTTTTTTGATACAGCGGAGCTTTATCCGACTGCTCCATTGAGGGGGGAGACTGCTGGTAACACAGAAAAAATTATTGGTAATTGGCTTAATAAAAATAAACATCAAAGAAAAAATATAGTTCTAGCATCTAAAGTAGTCGGCAAAGGCTATAACGCGATCAGGAAAGGGGATTCTATTAATCCTTCAGGTATGAAAAAAGCGCTTGACGATAGTTTAAAACGATTAAAAACTGATTACCTTGATCTATATCAATTACATTGGCCGAACCGAGGTTCATACCATTTTAGGAAAAATTGGGAATATGATCCATCAGATCAATTAAAACCAGAGATTTTAAACGATATTGAATTATTAGTTGATACGCTTTACTCCTTCAAAGAGGCTGGAAAAATTCGAGCAGCGGGATTATCCAACGAAACTTGTTGGGGAACTCTCCAATTCGTTAATGTCACAAAAAAATATAAAGATTTCACTATAGCGTCTATTCAAAATGAATATAGTCTTCTTTGTAGACTATTTGATACAGATATGAGCGAGTTATCTCATAACGAAAACATACCACTTTTAGCCTATTCTCCACTGGCAGGTGGAGTGTTGACGGGAAAGTACTTGAATGATGCAGTTCCTGAAAACTCAAGGCTATCACGTGTGCCTAAGGTTTTTGGAAGGGTTAACGATCGATCTTCAATGGCCGTATCTGAATACATAAAATTATCACAAAGATTTGATATCAGTCCGGTACATTTAGCACTGGCCTTTTGCAAACAAAGGCCATTCATGGGGTCCGTAATTTTTGGGGCAACCACTGTTGCACAGCTTGATTCAATCTTACAGGGTTTGGATCAAAAATTAGGTAATGATGTAATCGACGAGATTAATCGTATAAATAAAATGTATCCGATGACCTTTTAGGAATGTTATCGAGAAATATATTTATTTGATAATTGTCGTGTCAATAATTTTTCCGTTTTCGAATAATTCTTTTGCAATAAGTGTTCCTTTTTTGTCGAATATCCGCCAAACACCGCTTTTTTCGCCATTTTTATAATCTCCAGTAACAAAAATTTCACCGTTTGAATGAAATTCTTTCCATGAAATTATTTTTCCCTCCTTATATTCGCCTTTCCAAAGCAGATTTCCATTTTCGTAAAATCCCGACCAAAGGCCGTCTTTTTTTCCATTTATTAACATTCCTTCTTGGCTGCCGGTTACATATCCATTGAATGGTTTGTCGACAGATTTTTCAAAATAAAGTCCATTTTTTTTGTAAAGATTCTGCCAAAACGTTGGGTCAGCTCTAGCGTCTGGGGGAGATAAGATTAAAGAAATAGATAATGGAATTAGTATTAAGTAATTCACTAGTTTAGTTTCCTTTGTATTTTCTAAAAGGTTGTTTGCCGATCAACTTTTCGTCTAAAACGTAAAGTAATTCCTCCATCAAGAATAGATGTTTTCAAGTTTGGGTTCACGGTAATTTCATCGCCAGTTGGACCTTTTCCTCGATATCTTCCCAAGTTAACCTCAATAATTGGTACAACCTCGTAAGCGAGGTAGTCAACGATGCCTTTATCGACAAGAATCTTGGCGATTTCGCCAATTTCCAAACCACATGAATTAGTTACATTACACGAAATATCAATGCGTTTCACAGTTTTTGTGCCAGTTTTAAATCGAAATGAAATCCCACTTGTTTTTCTGAAATCCGTACATATTCCTGATTTGCAGCAAGAATATCCCCGTTCGCCTGTGGTTTTACCCGATCCTCGGGCTGGAAAGCATCGCAAGGATTTTGCGTTAGCAACCGCTATGATGTCAGTGGCGCTCATGGATAAGTTTAAACCAGCTACCGTTATTGGTTTTTCCCCAAAGGCATTTGCGTTGTATGCAATCAGAAATATTATTGATAGATTTCTTATCATATTTTGAATTAAATGTGTTATAAACGAAATATATCATATAATCATATATTTATAAAAACTAAGTTGTGATTGTATCGCAATTCTTCTTGCTTTTTTGATGTTTTTCCTTTTTAAATTTTATTGTAGTTCAGCGAGAATATAAGATTGCTTTTTTTGATTGGAAATGTGGTCGATGTGTATGAGTAAAAGCTTAAAGAGTTTTCTATTTGTTGCTAGTTTCGCCCTCACGATGATAGTAGAGGGGGCGAGGCTGGACCACTCGGATTTATATGTGTTTGATGGGTTATATTATAAAAAAAATGAATCTATTCCTTTTTCTGGAAAGATAACCGGCAGGGTGGTGGCCCACGTTGTGCAAGGGGTTTTGGATGGCCCATATAAACAATACTATAACAACGGTCAGCTTCGCCAGAGTGGAGTTTACAAAAATGGGAAAAAAAATGGCAGGTGGATCAGCTATCACAAAAACGGTCAACTCCACTCGGAGGGTAGTTATAAAAACGGGAAATGGGAAGGTGAGTGGGTTGATTTTTATGAAAATGGACTAATCAGATCAAAAGGGAACTATCGTGATGGTAAAAGAATTGAATAAAAAAGTCGCAGATTGGCACCAATGATTTTATATTTACTCACAGCAATAGTTATCGCCATATTATTATTTATTGTAATAATCATACTATTGCATTTCAAAAAGTATAATCAAAGCCGAGTGGGACTAAACCTTTTTCTAGGTTTTTGGTTGGTTTTGAGTGCTGTTATTGTAATATGGCTTGGAAAAGTAATTGTTTTAGATGGCTGATAAATTTAATTTAATATTAGTCAAAATCTTTAAGGTAACGTTAAACTAAGTATTATTAGTCGCTATCATCGCTAATGAGTAAACGCAGTTGATATAATGATTAAATTTATTGTAGGACTACTTCTTGCATTTGTGGTGTTCATGTTAAAGCGTTTTTTGTGGGAAGTCGCTAGCAGGATGATTGTTCGAATTCTTGCTGTTATTTTTAGAAAAAAACATAAATAAAAAGGCTCCCGCAACAAACGTAAAATTCAAAAGGAGGTTTATGAAATTATATAATTTTTCGCCTTCTCCAAATGGAAGAAGAGTCAATGTTTTCTTGAAGGAGAAAAAAATAAAATTAGAGGTTTTCGAACTTAATGTGAGAGAAGATGAGCAGTTTAAAGAGCCTTTTAATTCCATGAATCCGTTTAATTGTGTTCCTTTTCTTGAACTTGATAACGGTGAAATCATTTCTGAGAGTGTTAGTGTCTGTCGATATTTGGAAGAGTTATTTCCAGATCCCTCCCTATTTGGTAGCACAGGCCTCCAGAGAGCTCAGATAGATATGTGGAACCGTCGCCTAGAGCTTGATGCACTGGGACCACTTGGTAACGCGGTAAGAAATAAACTACCTTTTTTTGCAGGAAAAGTTTTAGCTGGAACCCGTAATTCAATAGAGCAGAACCCGGAAATTGTAGATCGAGGGATGCAGATGGCAAAACTTCTGTTCGAAAGAATTGATTCGCACCTTGGAAGTAATGAATTTGTTGCTGGTTCGAGTTTTTCAATCGCAGATATAACCGGTTTTTTTGTTTTTGCAGCTTGTGATGCCCTGGAATTCGAGATCCCTAACAAGTACAGCAATGTACTGTCTTGGAAAAAAGTATTACTGCAACGAGATTGTTTTAAATTGGATTGACAGTGGCTGATTTGGCAGACTGCAATCACAAATACGCTGAGCTTGGAGGGGTAAAGCTCCATTATGTTACTGCTGGCAAAGGACCAGCCTTGGTTTTATTACATGGTTGGCCTCAAACCTGGTGGGAATGGCGGCACATCATACCGGAGCTTGCGGAGCACTATTTCGTTATAGCGCCAGATTTGCGTGGTTTAGGAGACAGTTCGAGACCAAGCGAAGGATATAGCAAAAAAACTATTGCAGAGGACGTATGGCGGTTAGTCAATACTGAGCTTGGCTATGATGAATTCTTACTGGTTGGTCATGATTGGGGTGGCCCTGTGGCCTATGCTCTTGCTGCTTCCCGTCCACGGTCTGTAAAAAAACTAGTTATCTTAGATGTAGTCATTCCCGGGTGCGGAGGTGACTTTTCGGAGGGTGGTCGTCGATGGCATCACCAGTTTCATATAACTCCAAACCTACCTGAAGCTCTTTTAGAGGGAAGAGAGGAAATTTATCTGAGCTGGTTTTATAAAACCTTTGCTTATAGATCAGAGATGATTACCATTACTGATATACAAGAGTATCTAAGGACATACAGTCAACCTGGTGCTATGAGAGCAGGTTTTGAGTATTATCGAGCACTGCCCGAAGACATTGCTTATAACAAAGAGATTATAAGAAGATTTAAATTGCCCATGCCTGTCTTAGCAATCGGGGGAGGTGTAAGTTATCCAAATGGCCGTGGTAGAGGAAATGCTCCGGAGGAATCATTAAAGAGGGTGGCAACTAACGTGGTAGGTGAGGTTTTTGAAGAATGTGGACATTTTATCCCAGAGGAGAAGCCACGGCTTTTAACTAGTCGACTTAGAAATTTTTTTTGGGAGTTAAATTGGAAAAGAAATATTTTCGTTTTTTGTTAATTTTTTGAGGAGTAGGATTTGTGGCTGCATATATTTTAGTTCGAGCTGAGGTTCAGGCGACAAGCGTAGAGGCTTTTGATAAATGGTACGAAACCGAACATCTGCCAGCAGCGCTCCGGAATTTCAACGAAGCTGTAAGTGCCTGGCGAGGCTGGAGTGATGTTGAAGAGGGGGTGCATTTGGCGTTCTATGAATTTGATAATCTTTCAGACGCGAACGCCTTGTTAAACTCACAAACGATGAAGGAGTTTATTGCGGAGTTTAATCGCAATTGGGACGGCAAGGTAAAGCGTAGTCGCGAAGTTTTTGAAGTTAAACAATATCTAAAAAAATAGTTATTATGGAATGGTTGGGAAAAATTTTGGCAATACATATATCGCGATCAGGTGGCGACCCGATGGTTCTGCTGAGAGAAGCAGAGTTATTGGAGGGTTATGGTATTAAGGGAGATCGATACGCTAATGGGTCTGGAACTTACTCTAATCTGCCAAGTCCTGATCGTCAAATCACTCTCATTGAAATTGAGGTTTTAGATGCGATCAAACGCGATTATCAGATACAACTTCTTCCGGAAGAGACCCGAAGGAATATTACCACACAAGGGGTTCCCCTAAATCATTTGGTTAATAAAAGATTTTGGCTAGGTAGAGTACTTTTAGAGGGTTCTCGATTAAACGTTCCATGCATGTATTTGGAGCGTGTTACAGGTAAAAAGGTTTATGAACCCCTAGTGCATAGGTCCGGTCTGAATTGCAAAATTTTAAAATCTGGATTTATTAATGCAGGTGATCCGATTAAACCGGCTTAATTATATGGAAAACGATTTTGCTTATGATCCAGTAACAGCACTATCCGAGGTAGATGCTAAGGGTGAAATTGCTGTGATATTTAATGATATCAGATGTACAATGCAAATTCCTATTTTAACCTCTATATGGAGAGGGTTAGCCTCCATAGAAAATGGTGTTTCAAGTACTTGGCGAAACATTAAACCTATGTATCAAACTCAAGCCCCTTTTGACACTCTCGCTAACGTTTTGAGAAAAATTGATCTTATCCCAAAGGGTACCTCCAAGATAAGTATACGGAAAATCGGCCTAGAAGTAGAAGAATTTAGGCGTCTTAGGGATATAATCAAAGCCTATAACCGTTCAAATGGTCTTAACTTTCTGACGATGAATGCTCTTATAAACTCGGAATCACAATTAAAATATATTCAAGAAGAGAAACGCGCTGTACCCAAGATTGCTAGTTTGGTTAAACTTTTACATAGAGAAGAGATTGCAGATGCTGATTGGAAATTAGTTGTTCAGGCTAACTCTCTAGGCGCTTCTACTGGAATCAAGACTCACGTTGCAACTTTGTGGAGACATTTGGCCTATTGGCCAGAGTTCCTAAAATTTGTTCACCAGGAATTTTGTAGAATGAATCAAAATCGAGTTTTTCATAAATTGTCGGAAACAATTGTAAAAGTGGCGCAGTGTGAGAGCCGATTCATCGACAAAAAACAATGTAATTTTGATAATCTGCCGATCGAAGCACAACGGGTAGTTTCTGGATATGCATCGAGTCCGGTACAGGTTGCACGAATGGTAGTAGTCGGAAATATGCTCGAGAAATGGACAGAAAGTTGGATGCAAAATTAAAAATAAGCAAGGTGCCTCAAACGTCTGACTTTCTTGTGGCAAGTTTTTATAAATTTTCTACCTTCCAAAATCTGAGCGAATATAGATTGGCATTGGTCAGAATTTGCAGTGATGCCAATATGCTAGGCACTATTATTCTGGCTGATGAAGGAATTAATGGCACCATCTCTGGTACCGATAAAAATGTCAGTAAGGTTTTACAGTTTTTGTGGGAAACAGAGGCGTTAATTGATATGCGGCCAAAGTTTGCGTTCGCAAAGACTGCAATATTTAAAAGCATGCGGGTCAGGATAAGGGATGAAATAGTAGCATTGAAAAAAGACGATTTGAATCCTTCGCAGGAGACGGGAAAATTTATTCAACCTGAGAAATGGAATGATATTATTTCCGATCCAAATACGGTTGTAATAGATACTCGAAATTTCTATGAACACTCTTTAGGAACTTTTAAAGGCAGCATCAAAGCAGAAACTCAGTATTTCAGGCAATTCCCCTACTGGGTCCAAAATAACTTAAAAATACTCAAAAATAAAAGAATAGCAATGTTTTGTACTGGAGGTGTTAGGTGCGAAAAAGCTTCTTCCTTTCTTTTGCAAAATGGATACGAAGATGTGGTGCAGCTTGACGGAGGCATCTTGAAATACCTCGAGAAAATTAAAGAGAAAAGTAGCCTTTGGCAGGGCGAATGTTTTGTTTTTGATAACAGGGTAACTGTAAATCATTTATTGGATAAAGGCGATTATTACCTCGATCCATTGAACCGCATTCCACAGAAAAATATCAAAAGTGACGATTAACCAAGCGATTCTTTATAGTTTTAGAAGATGTCCATTTGCAATGAGAGCAAGAATGGCTATTTACTTGAGTAGCTTTTCTTGTGAAATTCGGGAAGTACACCTCTCGCAAAAACCTTTAGAGATGATTAAGCTTTCGCCCAAAGGAACCGTCCCTGTTTTATTACTTCCAACAGGTCGAGTCATCGATGAAAGCATGGACTTAATGAAATATGTATTGTCCATAAATAACCCAATGGGCATTATGACTGACTACACACAAAACAAAGATGAAGTAGATAGAATGCTATATATTTTTGATAATAAATTTAAATATCACCTTGATCGATATAAATACTCGAGCAGATACGAGAAAGTGGATCCTCTTGAGCACAGGCAAAAAGCATTAAAAATTTTAGAGGCCCTTACTGTATCACCTATTTTTGATACAAATAAAAACTTTATAACAAATCCAAAGTTAATAGACATTTCCTTACTACCGTTTGTAAGACAATATCGCATTGCGGATCCTGAATGGTTTGATACTGAGATGCGTTGCACAGAGATCAAAAATTGGTTAAATGATTTTTTAGATTCAAAACTTTTTAATGAAATTATGATCAAATATAAAAGATGGGAAGCTTCATCGGAGCGGGTATATTTCCCCTCAAATTAAAGAAAGGCGAATAAATGCTCATAAACAGTAGGCGATTTAACATTTCTCTTGGCATGTTTTTTTCATCTGTATTGTTTTGTTCTCTGGCATTTTCTATCGACACTGTTGAGCCAGAGACGGTAGGCCTGTCCAGTGAACGACTAAATGTTTTAGGCCAAGTTATTAATAAAGCTATTTATGAGGACAAATTTGCCGGAGCAGTTTTACTCGTATCTCGATTCGGGAAAGTGGCGCATCATGAATCATACGGTCATCAAAATAAAATTAAAAACAAACCAATGCAAAAAAACTCGTTATTCAGAATTTATTCGATGACCAAACCAATTGTAAGCGTTGCCGCTTTGATTTTAAATGAGAGGGGCAAGCTATTATTAACAGATCCAGTTCATAAATATATTCCTGAGTTTAGGGATATTAAGGTTTTTTCAGATTCCTCGGAATCTAAGGTGTCCAAACCATTAAGAAATCCAACTATACAAGACTTGTTACGACATACGTCTGGTCTAACATATTCAATTTTTGGGGATTCTCCAGTAAAAAAAATGTATCGCGAAAACAACACGCTATCATGGGACCAAACCAGTGATGAATTTGTTAAAAAAATGGCCAGAATTCCCTTGCTTCATGAGCCAGGGACTGTTTTTGAGTATGGTCAATCTACTGATGTATTAGCAAGAGTTATAGAAGTAGTCTCTGGAAAAAGTTTGGATGTGTTCCTCGAAGAAAATATTTTTCGACCATTAGAAATGAAAAATACGGGATACTATGTTCAGGAAGAGCTTAGCGAAAGAGTTGCCGAGCAAAAAGCAGATGGAAATGGTAATCCTCGACCACTGCATAGAGTCGACAGAGTGCCGAATTGGATTCCCGGGGGTCATGGGCTAATCAGTACGGCTGATGACTATTGGAGGTTTGCGCAAATGTTATTGGGTGGCGGGACGTTTGAGGGAGTGAGGGTGCTTAGCCCTACCACAGTCTCGTACATGACTAGTGATCACTTAGGCAAAAATATCGACAAGAAAAGTTTGAACAGATACTCCGAAGGTCATGGTTTTGGACTTGGTGTAGCCGTTCGAACGGAAAACGGCGTTGCCGGTTGGAGTGGAAGTGTGGGGGACTATTACTGGCTAGGAATCGCTGGAACTAACTTTCTAGTAAGTCCGCAGCATGGTTTAGTTATGATATTTATGGCGCAAGAGTGGTTAACGGCGATTCCTAATCGAGACTTAATGTTTGGTCTTATTTTCCAAACAATAACCAGCTCAATAACGAATTAATGTTAAAAATGAAAGTTTCTTGGGTTATGTTCGTATCTCTTTTGATTTTGTGTAATCCAGCGCAGGGCGAAACATTTACTAAAATAACTTGCAGCGGAGAAACTTTGGATATTAATTCTGAAAATGCTGTTGCTCGACCAGTTACTAGAGATTACAAGTATGATAAAAAATTCATTTATATCAATGACATAAAGATTTCATGTTTCCCGGAGGTTGATAGCCTTAGGAAATTAAATGGCGGAAAATTTGTCATCTGTCACTCAACATTGAAAGTAAAGCAAGGTGATGTGGACGTTAGATTGGAGCTCGATCGACTAATGAGCGGTTTGTTCGACTTAAAGCTGAGTCATACACAGTTTTTGATTGGCAGCGGATCGATAACAAAATTTCAAGGATTGTGTGGCTTTGTCGATCCTTAAAATATGTCAAAATTAATCCTAAAGTTATTTTGTTTTATATCATTTTTTATTTGTACAACGGTTTTTGCCGGGCATTTAGATGAGGCTTTAAATCTATACAAATCAAGCAAATTTCTAGAAACGGTTAAATTATTAAAACCTCTAGCTGAGAAAGGAGATGCGGAGGCTCAATCACTCCTCGGTTGGATGTATTTTAGAGGAGAGGGTGTTGCTAAAAGTAACAAATCTGCTCTTCAATGGTATGTGTTGGCAGCAGAGAAGGGTAATCACGGAGCACAATTTAATTTAGGATTTATGTACCATCAGGGGCATGGAGTGCCTTTGGATTACAGTGAGGCTGTGAGATGGTATATTAAGGCACGTGAGGGAGGTAATGTATTCGCTCATTACAACTTGGGTTTGTTGATTGAGGAGGGAAAAGGTATAAAAGAGAACGCGGAGCTAGCTTTCCGTCTTTTTTTATTTAGTGCCCAAAAGGGTCATCCGCAGTCAATGGGGAAGATTGGCCATTACTACAGTCAAGGGGAAGGAGTGAAAATCGACCGGCAGCTGGCATATCAATGGGCTTTTCTGGCTTCCAAACAGGGCGATAGGTTGGGTTCCCTGGTCCTCGAGGAGGTTATGACACACCTCAATCCGAAAATGATTGAAAAATTGACGATGTCGGCAAAAAAATTACTTAAAAGCAAATAAGATGGGTAAGGAAATAAAATTACCGAGGAATGACCAAACAAAAATTAGGCAACGATTTTCTGCTTATTGTAATGCTGATAGAAAACTAGACTTAATAGAAAAACAGTTTCGTACTTGTTGCGGTTTTAGTTTTGTAATGTTTGCGATTTTTAGCTACGGAATGATGGAACCTCTAGCTTTGAGAGAACTTGTTAGCGAAAGTTTTATCACTGCGGTGCAGCTTTCGCTTTTAGTTGGCGTCGGTTTTGCTATTTATCTACAAGATAAAAAAAATAAAACCACAAATGATAGGTTCAACTTTTCAAACGAACTTCAGCAAACTTGGGGTTTAATGGTAGATCCAGATGATGATAATAACTACAACGTTACAATGGCGACCGGAGAAATAGAGGGAAGATGGCAGATTATTGAGATAGATCTTATGAGTGAGGATAGTTATCAAGATTTATCACCAGAGAATTGGGTAAAGATCAGAAGTAGTTTGCCGTAAATTGCCCAGATTGTAATGATTGATGACAGACGGGAAGTGAAAGACAAACAGTTAAGGTACATGCGTCGAGCATTAACGCTTGCTTCACAAGCAGAACTCAGAGGCGAAGTTCCAGTTGGATGCATAATTGTCCTAAAAAATAAAATAATAGCCGAAGCATTTAATCAACCGATTATAAAACATGACCCTTCAGCCCATGCGGAGATAGTAGCATTGAGGTTAGCGGGGAAATTAATTAAAAATTACCGATTACCAGGAACTGTTATGTACGTTACGTTAGAGCCTTGCGCAATGTGTATTGGTGCTATCATCAACGCTCGTGTATCAAAGGTTTTTTACGGAGCGAGCGATCCTAAGTTTGGTGCTTGTGGAAGTATGTTAAGTATTCATGAAAATGTTGAATTAAATCACCACACAGCATTCGAGGGTGGATTGCTCGCCAATGAATCTGCTGAGCTATTGCGAAAGTTTTTTAAATGCCGGCGCAAATAACATCTATGGTAGAGGTGAATAGCCGGTTACAGCGATTAATTTTAAAATCTGGCAAAAACACAGTTTTGAAGACCTATAGTGTATCAACGTCAAAAAATGGCTTAGGCCAAATCGATGGAAGTTTTTGTACGCCGAGAGGAATGCATTTTATTAGAGCTAAGATAGGAGATGGGTCCCCTGCCAATACCGTTTTTGTTGGACGGAGGCCGACCGGAGAAATTTTTTCTGAAAAATTAAAGCTCCAATATCCAGAGCGAGATTGGATATTGACTCGAATAATGTGGCTCTCAGGATGTGAGGTGGGCATAAATCGATTAGGGGAAGTCGACACGATGAGGCGTTATATTTATTTCCATGGTAGTCCGGATTCAGTAGAGATGGGTAAACCAGGGTCGGTTGGCTGTATAAGAATGAGGAACAAGGACATAATTGAACTATTCAAGTTGGTATCAATAGGAACTCGTGTCAACATCACGTGATTATTATTTTTTTCTTTAAGGGGGGGGTAGGTTGATCGAGTTTCGGTTAATTTCATTACAATAAGAATCAAAACTTCTTTCCTCGAAGAAGATGGAATTATCATACCCTATCGTAAAAACCGTAGAAGATCTGGTTCCGTATGCGTGATTAGATTTTATGAATATTGATGATAAAGTTATTTCCCAGTCTATTGATAACCCTGTTTGAGGAACTTCTTCAATCGAAGCGGTTTTATCATCGGACAATAGAGTAAACAATCTCTCTATTAAATTGTGTCTAGATTCTTTAATACAATTTTCGAGCCGTTTACGACTCTTTTTTACTTTAGGCCAATCGGTATTGAGTAAATGATTGCTGAGTCCATTTACGCCTGGTTCTATCCTTCCGGCAATTTTGGCCCTGTTTGATTTGTAGTAAATATCACCATTTGATCCAAGTAGGAGATTATAACCTGCATAAAGATGGTTTTCACTGTCAAGTTTTTGACTATATTCTCGTGGGTCTAGATCGCTCGAAAGGTATTCAGATACCAGTAAGCCTCGAGATCTTTTTTTTTTATTAATCGCCGTTGATTCCCTGTAATTTGTAAGTGCCGCCCATTTCCCATTTTTATTAAAGGCCAACCAACTCCCACCTGCTTTCGAATCTCGTCCTCCAAAAATACCGGTATTATCTTTCCAGAAGTCAGCAGTTATGGTTGGACGATTAAAGTATTCGTCACGATTAGCAGCCATAATTAGTTTGTAGGGTCCGGCGCGATTCCAAGAAAAAACAATTAAGCACATTAGTCAGCAATTTTTGCGTATTCAAAAATAGATTTAATGGGGTGGGGTACCCCCGTATTGAGAACTACACAAAGTTTTTTTCCCGATTCACTGGTTGAAATCACTATCAACATTTCAAATCCCGTTTTGGTTTTTTTTCCAACCGTTGTAACTATCCCAACTTTTTTTTCAGTGGTTGAATCGATAACCACATCTCCGATCATACAACAGGCTGTCGCGCTCGCTCGAAATAGTCGACGTTTTATATTGCCGAGGTAATGAGCTCTCGCGACGATTTCTTGGCCAGGAAAGCATCCCTTCTCAAAGCTCACACCGTTATATTTTTGAAAATAAATTGATTGTGGTAGAAATTGATCCTCTAGCTCTGGAACGATTTCGACTATTCCTGCCCTGACATTTCCTAAATTCCAATCATCAATGCTTCCTAACTTGAAATTTAACTGATTTGGTTCTTTTTGATCAGATTTCATGGTTTTTCGTTTGGACAGTTCAAGGACCCTATTTTCAGGTAATTGTAAAAATATATCATCTTCACTTTCTAATAGACCAAATAAGGGGATTGAACGTAAATCAATGCCTCTGTACATCGACTGGTTATTACTCTCATAAATTACCCCAGTTAATTTGTAAGTCAGCGTTTGATCAATTAAATTTATGTCAGATCTGAGTACATAGCGTTTTAGCCTATTGATGAAATTTTCTGCCATCGCCTTGGGTAAAATCAATAGGTAGTGATCATCGTTATTAATATTACAAACGATCGCACTCGTTAATAGCCTGCCTTTTATTGAACAATGTCCAGTGTAACCCGCAGACATGGGTTGTAGCTTTAAAATATCACTCGTTAGTTGATTTTGTAAAAAAGTTTTTGCGTCAGATCCACTAACGCAAACAGTTGAATATTGATTGAGACTGATAACTTTGATAGTTGTGTTCATATTAAGCTCGGCGTTAAATTTGTATCTTTTGGCTCCGCAAGCTGGTTTGGATAGTCAGCGCTGAAATGCAGTCCTCGGCTTTCTTTTCGCAATTGAGCGCTTCTGACAATAAGTTCTGCCGTTTGAACAAGATTGCGTAACTCAATAAAATCTGGGGTTACGTTGTATTGTGAGTAGTACTCTCTAATTTCCTCTTTCAATAAATGAATACGGTTCAAAGCCCGAGTCAATCTTTTGTTAGTCCTCACGATCCCTACATAGTCCCACATAAACTTTCTCAATTCGTGCCAGTTATGAGTTATCACGACTGCCTCGTCTGGACTTATAACTCGGCTTGAATCCCAAGCTGGAAGATCGATCTTACCTCTCTTGTGTTGACTTAGGATTACTTTAGCGACATTTATCCCCATTACAACGCACTCTAGTAATGAGTTGCTGGCAAGACGATTGGCACCGTGCAAACCGCTGTAGGCTGTTTCACCTACGGCAAACAACCCAGACAAGTCGGTTTTCCCATTTATGTCGGTCTTTAACCCCCCACAAGTATAATGTGCTGCAGGAACCACTGGAATCGGATCAGAAGTTATATTTATTCCCAATTCAGAGCACTTCGATAAGATGTTGGGAAAATGCGCGGTCAAAAAACTATTAGATTTGTGAGTGATATCCAAAAAAACACATTCGATACCTCGTTTTTTTATTTCTGCGTCAATCGCTCTAGCAACAATGTCTCTCGGTGCTAGTTCCGCTCGAGAGTCATATTTCTGCATAAATCTATCTCCGTTTGGAAGACGTAAAAGGGCGCCTTCTCCTCTAAACGCTTCAGAAATTAGGAAAGATTTTGCTTTTGGATGATAGAGGCATGTTGGGTGAAATTGGATAAATTCCATATTGGTTACCGTGCAACCAGCCCTCCAGCCCATGGCAATCCCATCTCCAGTGGCTGTGTCGGGGTTTGATGTGTATGTATAAACCTTTGATGCTCCGCCTGTTGCCAAAACCACGTTTGAGCCTCCTATGGGTACTATCTCATTATTTAAGGCGTCAAGCGCATAAATTCCTAACGCCGTATTTGAGGAAGAGGCCATCTTGGTTCCCGTAATTATATCAATAGCTATATGGTTATCCAAAATAGATATGTTCGCGTGATTTCTTACCTGGCTCTCTAGAGTGTTTTGAATTTCCTTGCCGGTTGCATCCGCTGCATGCAAAACACGTCTGCGACTGTGTCCCCCCTCTTTGTGAAGGTGGAAGTCTTTGGTATCGTTCCCTGATTTAGTAAAAGATACTCCTTTTTCTGTTAACCATGCAACAGCCATTTGGCCATTTTTTACAATAGCTCTAACAACATCTGGATTAGAAAGGTTTGATCCGACATTTATCGTATCCGCAAGATGAGCTTCTATTGAGTCGTTTTTATCCACGACTGCAGCAATACCGCCTTGGGCCCACGAACTGGACCCATCTTTCAATTTCTTTTTTGTAATTATTCCAACAGATTTTTCTGCGGCTACATTTAATGCAACGGTTAGGCCTGCTAGACCACTTCCGACAATGATAACATCAAAAAACTTCATATTTTTATTCATCTAAACTGGACTTTAATCTTGTGGCCAAATCTTTATAGCACGTTACTAAAGTCTTCAAAAGAAACGATTTGGGAACTTAAGCACTAATTGTTAAATCAATAAATTTCTATTTTACAATAATTTTAGCGAGTGGTGCTTAACATGGCTTTTCTTTTGAAGGTTCGAACGGTAAACTGTTCGTCCAGGCTAGATGGAGCAGCGCGGTTGTTTTTGAGTAATGTAACGATATTTTAAGGTACGCGAAATGGTGAAACTTGAAGTGAAAAAGGCTATAGGGGCGGCTGTTTTTTTGGCACTATTCAACATTGCCAATGCGGCAGACCTACCGGATTTTTCGTCTCTAGTGGAGGACTTCGGGGCGACGGTAGTTAATATAACAGGGGAACGCGTTGCGGGAGGAGACTCGAACGCCAGCCCTGTTCCCGAAAATGATCCTTTTTATGATTGGTATCGAAGGTTTGGTCCGCAAGAACCCCGTGGTCAACAGTCGGTTTCAAGGGGCTCAGGTTTTGTCCTAGGTCAGGATGGCTATATTCTAACTAATGCGCACGTGGTGGCTAATACCTCGAAGATTGTTGTCAAATTGATCGACAAAAGAGAATATTCTGCGAAAGTCATCGGTTTCGACAAAAGGACAGACATAGCTGTAATAAAAATCGAAGCGAGTGATCTTGCTGCGGTTAAAATAGGAAATCCTGAAAAACTTAAGGTTGGTGAATGGGTACTTGCAATTGGGTCGCCCTTCGGTTTTGAAAACAGCGTCACGGCCGGTATTGTTAGTGCAAAAGGTAGGTCACTTCCTCAGGAGAACTATGTGCCTTTTATTCAGACCGACGTTGCGATAAATCCGGGAAATTCAGGTGGTCCTCTCTTTAATCTTTCGGGCGAGGTTGTGGGAATCAACTCCCAGATTTATAGTCGCACCGGAGGATTCATGGGATTATCCTTTGCTATTCCCATTGACGTTGCGGTGAATGTAGCCGAGCAATTAAGAACGAAAGGACGGGTTAGTCGAGGAAAAATTGGTGTAGTTATACAACAAGTGACAAAGGATCTCGCGGAGTCTTTCGGCCTAGATAAACCCACAGGGGCTTTAGTAAATTCGGTGACTGGAGGAGGGCCAGCAGATCTCGCTGGAATTGAAACGTCAGATGTGATTTTAAAGTTTGACGGGAAAAATGTGGAATCTGTAGGTGATTTGCCTCGAATTGTGGCACAAACAAAGCCTGGAAAGAAGGTGATTGTTGATGTTTGGCGAAAAGGCGAGGTGCGCAAGCTAGACTTGACTGTCGGAGAAATGGAAGATATCCAAGCAAATCGAAGTTCGAGCGAAAGTCAGCAGCCAAAGAGCAGGACGGCAAATTTACTCCCGCGGTTAGGACTTGAGCTTGCGCCACTTTCAAGTAGTCAGCAAAAAGAATTTGGCATTACGGGTGGATTACTGGTCCTACGCGTCGAGGGTGCATCAGCCAACTCGGGTATCAGAGAAGGAGATATCGTACTCGCTCTCAACAACCACGATATAAAAACAATCGAACAACTTAAGGGATTGATGAAAAAATACCAGAAATCAAGAAGTGTGGCTTTACTTGTCAAAAGGGGCGAAGGATCGATCTATGTGCCTATTAGGCTCAATTAGAAAAGTAGACATCGGCAAGTTAGGCAACGTGATGTAATAGACCGGACGGCAACTGGTTTGTTATTTTCCCGCGTATGAATGCCGTTTATCCGGTAACATAGAGGGATGACACCGCTTTCCTTTAAAAATGAATAGAATAAGAAATTTTTCCATTATTGCTCACGTGGATCATGGAAAGTCGACTCTTGCCGACCGGTTCATACAGTTTTGTGGCGGACTTGAAAACCGACAAATGGAGGAACAGGTCTTAGATTCGATGGATCTCGAAAGAGAAAGAGGTATTACCATTAAAGCCCAAACAGTTGCCTTAAAATACAGGGCCCAAGACGGACATATTTATCACTTAAACCTCATTGACACGCCAGGGCATGTCGATTTTAGCTACGAGGTTTCAAGATCATTATCTGCTTGTGAGGGCGCCTTGTTGGTTATAGACGCTTCGCAAGGGGTAGAAGCACAAACTGTTGCTAATTGTTATACCGCAGTTGAAGGAGGTCTGGAGGTTTTACCCGTCTTAAATAAAATCGATCTTCCATCATCTGAACCGGCGCGAGTAATTGAAGAAATTGAAGATATAGTCGGCATACCTGCTCAAGACTCTTTAATGGTTAGCGCAAAAACAGGCAAAGGCATCAAAGAAGTTCTTGAATTGATCGTCAAGCAAATACCCCATCCAAAAGGAAACGAGCATGGAAAATTAAAGGCATTAATTATTGATTCTTGGTTTGATAATTATGTTGGAGTTGTTATGCTGGTCCGAGTAGTTGATGGAAGGATGAAAAGAAAAGATAAAATTCGTTTGATGTCTACTAACGCGAACTATCAGTGTGAAGATGTTGGCGTATTTACTCCAAAGCAGCATTCGAAGGATTGTCTGGAAGCTGGAGAAGTTGGATTTGTAGTCGCTGGTGTCAAAATTTTAACTGCTGCAAAAGTAGGCGATACAATTACCTTAGTTGACAATCCTGCAGAAAAGGCTCTCCCAGGTTTTAAAGAAGTGAAAGCTCAAGTTTTTGCTGGATTATATCCTGTCGACAGTGGCGATTACGAAAGTTTACGTGATGCATTGGAAAAGTTATTTTTAAACGATTCAGCGTTAAAATACGAGCCAGAAACTTCTCAGGCATTGGGATATGGATTTAGGTGTGGTTTTCTTGGTTTGCTGCATATGGATATAGTCCAGGAGCGTTTAGAAAGAGAGTTCAATATGAACTTAATAACCACAGCTCCAACAGTTGTTTATCAAATTGTTACAAACGACGGTTCAGTGCTGGAGATAGAAAATCCATCAAAATTGCCAGAAACTTCAAAGATAGCAGAGTTCAGAGAACCAATAATTTTAGCAACTATTTTAGTGCCGGAAAGTTTTGTTGGTGCAGTAATGACGCTCTGTAATTCTAAAAGAGGTATCCAGAAAAATATGCAATACCTTGGGAAGCAAGTCCTATTGACTTATGAATTACCATTGAACGAGGTAGTAATGGATTTTTTCGATCGACTGAAATCCGTTTCAAGAGGGTATGCCTCCCTAGACTACGAGTTATCTGAGTTTCAAACCTCTGACTTAGTCAAACTAGATATTTTAATCAATTCGGAAAAGGTCGATGCACTATCACTAATAGTTCATCGAGACAGTGCGATCATTCGAGGTAGGCAAGTTGCAAGTAAAATGCGCGAATTAATTCCTCGCCAAATGTTCGATGTCGCCGTTCAAGCTGCGATCGGTTCGAAGATTTTAGCTAGAGAAACAGTGAAGGCATTAAGAAAAAATGTTCTTGCAAAATGTTACGGTGGAGATATTACTCGAAAGAAAAAACTCTTGGAGAAGCAAAAAGCTGGAAAACGAAGGATGAAACAGGTGGGGTCCGTTGAGATACCACAAGAGGCGTTTCTGGCAGTGCTGCAAGTAAGTAATAAATAACAATACTTTTAAAGGATGTAAGATTTATGAATTTCCCCCTATTGATGTTGTTGCTTTTAGCAATTACAGGATTCATCTGGTTAATTGATATACTCTTTTTCGCAAAACGAAGAGACATCAACAAAAAAGATCCTTGGTGGGTTGAGTACTCTAAAAGTTTTTTTCCTGTCATTCTATTAGTTTTTTGCCTGAGGTCATTTTTGGTCGAACCATTTAAGATTCCCTCGGGATCAATGATACCGACACTAATTGTTGGCGACTTTATACTGGTAAATAAGTACACCTACGGCATTCGTTTTCCCGTCGTTAACAAAAAATTGGTAAGTATTGGCAAACCCAATAGGGGGGATGTAATGGTTTTTAAGTACCCAGTTAACAAAAAAATTGATTATATAAAAAGGGTCATTGGGATCCCTGAGGACACAGTAACCTACAGCGATAAAAATCTTTTTATTAACGGTATTAGAGTGAAAACTGAGAATATCGATGATGATTGGAAAACGAGCCTATCTAGTCAGAACAAAATAAGGAAAAACGAAACGTTAGACGGAAAAATCTTTCAAACGCAAATCAACCGTAGCGTACCTGCTATCAGGTTGTCAGCTGTTAGATCTTTTCAAGGCAGAGAGAATTGCAGCTTCAAAATGTCGGGATTTTCTTGTAAGGTTCCGGAAGGTCATTATTTTGTGATGGGAGATAACAGGGACGCTAGTTCAGACAGTCGGTACTGGGGCTTTGTACCGGAAGAAAATATTGTTGGGAAGGCCTTTTTTGTGTGGTGGAATTTTAATGATTTCACTAGAATCGGTACGCAAATAAAATAATTTTTTTCTTTCAAGGGTTAATCAAGTATTGGGGATTTTAGGTGAGTAATTTTTCTTTAGAAAATCTACAGACTTTATTAGGATATAAATTTTCGAATATAGGATTACTTGAAAAAGCAATAACTCATAGATCGTACGGTAAAGACAATAACGAAAGACTAGAATTTTTGGGAGATAGCCTTCTTAACTGTGTTGTCGCGCAAATGCTGTTTAAGCGTTTTAGTCATTTGAATGAAGGAGAATTATCTCGTTTACGATCGAATCTTGTTAACCAAGATAGCCTTTTCGCAATTGCTAACGGATTATCTCTTGGCCGACATTTAAAAATGGGGGTAGGAGAAAAAAAATCGAACGGACACGCAAAACCATCCATTTTATCAGATGCTGTTGAGGCGGTTTTCGGTGCAACATTTTTAGACGGTGGGTTTGAGGCAATCAGTTTCGTTATCTCAAAGTTGTATGATCCAATTATCTCTGATGTTGATGGGAACATATTTTTAAAAAAAGATTCGAAAACAGCCCTTCAAGAAAGACTGCAAGGGAAGGGATTGAACCCACCGCATTACACCGTTGATAAAGTTGAGGGATTTGCTCATGAACAAACTTTTAAGGTGATCTGTAAAATTCCAGAAATGAATATTATTTCTTCCGGGGAAGGGCCGAGTCGTAGAGCTGCAGAAAAAGATGCTGCCCGATTGGCGTTAGAAATTGTCGGAGAATAGCTTTAAGAGTGCCTCTGTAGCGATTATAGGGCGTCCAAACGTTGGAAAATCTACTTTATTGAATACTATTCTTCGTCATAACGTAAGTATTGTATCGAGGCGCCCGCAGACTACGAGACATCAAATCGCCGGGATTTATAATCAACCAAATATTCAAATCGTCTTCTACGATACTCCGGGATTTCAATATAAGTTCAAAAGCAAATTAAATAATATTATGAACAGAGCGATAAAAAATACTGTCCCTACGGTAGATGTTGTGTTGCTCGTTATTGAGGCCCTTAAATGGGATATCCGTGATTTAAAAGAGCTCGAGAGAGTAAAGAAGAATACTAATGTCTTTTTGATTATTAATAAGATTGATCAAGTAAAAGACAAAACTGTGTTTTTTCCGTTTGTTGAGAATATAAAAACCCAATATGCTTTTTCCGAAATATTACTTTTAAGCGGAATAAAAAAAAAGAGTGGAGAAGCTCTTATCCAAATATTAAAAAAATACCTATCGAAAGGGCAACCACAATATAACCAACAGTCAATTACTGATCGGTCATTCGACTTTATTGCCGCAGAATTAGTCCGAGAACAACTGTTCGTACACCTTGGTGATGAAATTCCCTATACCAGTGCAGTTTTGATTGAAGGGATAGACGAAAGCCCTAAAATTATTACTATTAAAGTAATGATCTTAGTTGATAAAGCAAGTCATAAAGGTATCGTAATCGGAAAAAAAGGTTTAACACTAAAAAAAATAATATCGGATGCCAGAGTTGGAATTCAAAAAAGAGTTTCAAAAAAAGTTTTTTTACAGGTATGGGTCAAAGAGCAACCTAGTTGGGCTGATAGTACAACTAATTTGCGGTTGATGGGGTTTTAAATAGATAAATGGCAAATTTAGCAGGAAGAGGCAGATCTCAAAGTGTAGGGTACATTTTGCATAGCTATCCATATAAGGAAACAAGTTTAATCGTTGAAGCATTTACCCAGACATATGGACGAATCTCCTGTGTTGCAAAAGGCGCAAAAAGGCCTGCCTCGGGACTCCGTAGCTCTATCCAGCTTTTTCAGCCCTTAGAAATGGAGTGGTCGGGTAGAAATGAGTTGAAAACTTTGTACCGAGTAGACTGGGTTGGTGGCGTACCTATACTCGATGGATTGGCATTAATTTGCGGCTTTTATATTAACGAGCTGATTTTGAACTTGTTAGCTAAAGATGATCCTCATGAAAATTTATTTAAATGTTACTACAATGCAATAAATGATTTGAATAGTGAAACAGCAATATCTATAGTGCTTCGTAAATTTGAAATAAATTTATTAAGAGAGATTGGTTATCAATTAAAACTGGATTATTCTGAAGAAGAAAATGTGCAAATAGAACCAAAAGGTATTTATACATACTTGCCAGAAACAGGGCCGATGGAGTTGAAGGGAAGCTCACAACACAAATTAAAAATTCATGGAAAAACATTTTGCGATATCCAAAATGCAAACTTCAGTGACCCGAGAACCTTACTGGAAAGTAAGAAACTTATGAGATATCTATTAGAATATTATTTGGGCGATAAGATTTTGCATAGTAGGGAACTTTTAAAAAATTACAAACAAATATAGTGATGACTAAACTAAGCGTTAATTTAAACAAAATTGCTCTAATACGAAACTCCAGAGAAAACGGAATTCCTAACTTGATAAATTTCGTACAACTCGCCATAAATAGCGGCGCCGATGGAATCACGTTACACCCCAGGCCCGATCAACGTCATGCTACTAAAAATGATGTTTCCGAGATAAAAAGTCTTTTACTCGACTATTCGAATATTGAATTAAATGTTGAGGGCAATCCTTTTCATAATTTAATGGATATTGCGGAAGAATTTTGTCCTACTCAATGTACCTTTGTCCCCGATGATATCAATACCTTAACATCAAATAGTGGATGGGATTTAGAAAAGCATGGTAAACAACTTTCTCCTTTTATAAAACGATTGCAGGATAAAGGTGTCAGGGTGAGCCTCTTCATGGAGCCAACTCCAGAGGCCATGGATCAAGCGCACGAGCTTGGTGTAGACAGGGTTGAATTATATACAGAACCCTATGCGGTAGCATATGCAGAGCAAAGAGCTCAAGAAATTTTACCAACTTATTTTAAGAGTAGTTCTCGGGCTAATGAACTGGGTTTGGGAATAAATGCAGGGCATGATTTAAACAAGGATAACCTTAGGTTGTTTTTATGTGCAGTACCGAATGTTAGAGAGGTTTCTATTGGACATGCCATTGTGGTAGATTCACTGTATCATGGTTTCTCTTCCGTGGTGAAAGAATATAAAAAGATTACTTCAGGGGAAAATCCCTCATGATCTTTGGGATTGGTGTAGATATAGTTGAACATTCTAGGATAATGGATATCATTAAGTCTAGGGAGACTAATTTTGTTACGCGAGTGCTTACTGATTATGAAAAAAAAGCATATCAGAAAGCAATTCACAAAGATCAATTTCTCGCAAGTCGATTCGCTGCAAAAGAAGCTTTCGGTAAAGCGCTTAAGACAGGGGTGAGCGCTCCCGCAACATTTCAAAATATTGTAGTTATGAGCGATGAAAATAAAGCTCCATTTTTTGAATATCAATCCAAATTAAGCGTCTATCTGGCAAACCTTGCCATAAAATCTGTGCACCTGAGTATTGCCCATGAGAAAGATCTATCAACAGCTTTTGTTTTAATAGAGAGATAAAATATGACATCAAACGGTGTTGTAATGTTAGATATTAATGGCACGAGTCTTACAAACGATGATAAGCGAAGATTATCTCATCCAAATTGTTTTGGGGTGATTCTGTTTGCGAGAAACTTTTTAAACAAAACACAACTAAGTGAACTTTGTAGGGATATTAAAGACCTTCGACCAACTCCTATTGCTATAGCAGTCGATCATGAAGGAGGAAGAGTTCAGCGATTTAAGGATGAATTCACACTTATACCGGCCATGCGAGACTTGGGAATAATTTGGATGAAAGATAAACTGCGAGCGAATGATCTTGCCAAAAAAATAGGACTCATAATAGCACTTGAACTTAGATCCTGTGGCGTTGATTTTAGTTTTACACCAGTTCTTGATTTGGATTATGGGAAAAGTAAAGTAATTGGAGATCGAGCATTTCACTCAGATCCTCGAGTTGTGAGTGAATTAAGTTATTCAATCATCAAGGGTTTAACTCGAGGTGGAAGTGTGTCGGTTGGAAAACATTTCCCGGGTCACGGATTCGTATCGGAAGACTCTCATCTCGAAATTGTTACAGATCATAGATCTTTAGATTTAATTATGGAACGGGATGTTATACCTTTTGCTAATTTAATTGATAATGGCGTTTCTGCAATTATGCCGGCTCATGTGGTTTACCCATCAGTCGATTCATTGCCAGTGGGTTTTTCAGAGTACTGGTTAAAAAACATTCTCAGGGTAAAGTTAGGATTTAAGGGGGTGATTTTCAGTGATGACTTATCGATGAAAGGTGCCTTCATTAATAGTTCGATAGAAGAGCGCGGAAAGATGGCACTGAATGCAGGCTGTGATGTTATTCTTGTTTGCAACGAGCCAGACGATGCCGATAGACTTCTGGATGCTATTCCCGTTGATAGGATTTCCAAGGCTTCAAATAGTTGTGAATTATTTCTTCAAGAAATTGAAAAAAACGCCCATGAAGCCTTTAGAAATAATGGCAATGATCGCCTATACGCGCGGGCGGTTGAGTCAATAGAGGATGAGTTTCACGGAATATCTTGATCTAGCGCTTGCTAGGCTCTTTCCATGTATTCTCCAGTATCTGTATTTACTTTTATTTTATCCCCTTCGTTAACGAACTGAGGGACCATAATTGTAATATTTGTTTCTACTTTTGCTGGCTTAAACGAACCAGTAGCTGTTGCATTTTTAAGACTGGGTTCTGTTTCAACAATTGACAATACTATACTGGCCGGAAGTTGCACACCAATCGGTTTTTCGTTATGAAAATCTATTTGAACCGCCGTGTTTGGCACCAAATAACCTGCTTGATCATCTAACAAGTCTGATGAAATGCTCAGTTGTTCATAGTTTTTTTGATCCATAAAGACGTAATTTTCTCCATCTTGATACAAATATTCCATTTGCCGGGTTTCGACAAACGCTCGTTCTATCTTATCATCTGACCTGAGTCTTTCATTTTTCTTAGTTCCAGTTTCGATCTCTCTTGTTTCTACTTGCATAAACGCTCCGCCTCTCCCGCCGACGTGAACATGATATGATTTTAGAACTTTGTGTACTTTTCCAGCTAGGACTATAAGATTTCCAGTCCTAATTTCAGTTGCGGGTATTTTAGCCATTTAAAATTATCCGTGAGATTTGGGTGCGCATTGTCTCAGTAAAGCGTAAATTGTCCATCAAGTGTCAAATTTATGAATGATATCAAAAAATTTTCAGTAGATTGCCAACAATGTTCTCGATTGTCTAGTTTTTTAGACAAAAATCGTAGTATTTACGAAAAATATTATAATTTGCCAGTGCCGTCATTTGGTCCGAAGGGATCAAATTTATTGATAGTCGGACTAGCGCCGGGTTTGCACGGTGCGAACAGAACAGGAAGACCTTTTACCGGTGATCATGCAGGTGTAATATTGTATTCTACACTTTATAAATTTGGATTTTCATCGCAACCAGCATCAACAGTTTTTGACCATAAATTGAATCTGATAAATTGCCGAATTACAAATGCCGTGCGCTGTGTTCCCCCCCAAAATAAACCAACTAGCGAGGAAATTCATAATTGCCTTAGTTTTTTAAAAGAGGAGATACTAGGGTTGCCTAAGAAAAATATAATTTTGGCACTAGGAAAAATAGCTCATCAAAGCGTAGTTAAGAGTTTTGAAGTTCAGCAATCGGAATATAACTTTAAGCATGGAAATATCCATGAACTTGGGCTCGATCAATACCTTATAGACAGTTATCATTGTTCGAGATACAACACTCAAACAAGGCGATTGACTAAAGAAATGTTCGAAAATGTTTTCAGTTGGATTGCTAATCAACTCGCTAAATTTTAAAATTCTGCAGGAATTATTAAAACCAACAGGCATTTCAATGGCAAATAGTACAAAATTTAATCCAAATGAGTTTATAGATTCAATGCCTAACTTGCCGGGCGTCTACAGAATGACAGATAGATCTAAGCAACTACTCTATGTTGGCAAATCGATTGATTTGAAAAAAAGAGTCTCTTCATACTTCCGGTCGGAGAAGAAACTTTCTCCTCGAATCCGTCTAATGGTTCGACAGGTGAATAAGATTGACATAACAGTAACCCGAAGCGAGTCTGAAGCTTTGCTTCTGGAAAATAATCTTATTAAAACGTTAAAACCAAAGTACAATATTCTTTATAGGGATGATAAATCGTACCCATATGTTGCTTTCAGCAAACATAAATTTCCGCGATTGCATTTGTATCGAGGGAGTGCAAAAGAGGGCGGTCGTTACTTTGGGCCTTTTTCAAATTCCAAGGCGGTGAGGGAGAGTATTCATTTACTTCAAAAAGTCTTTAAACTCAGAACGTGTGAGAATAGTGTTTTTTCTAATCGGGTACGACCTTGTCTTCTGTATCAAATAAAAAGGTGCAGTGGTCCATGTGTTAGAAAGATATCTGAGAATGGTTATAAAGATACTCTAAGGGATGCGCAATTATTCCTAAACGGGAAACATAATCAAGTTATAAATAAACTTGAAAATCGTATGGAAATCGCCTCAAGAGATGAAAAATATGAATTAGCCGGATCGTTTCGAGATCAAATCTTTGCACTTCAACAAATAAGAGAGCATCAGTATGTAGCAACTACCGGGATGTCTTTGGACGCTGATATAGTCGCAATAGTTAAAGCTTCTGAAATGATTTGTGTGAACGTAGTTATGATCCGCAACGGGGATCATAGGGGGGATAAAAGCTTTTTTCCGAAAAATATTTTTTATGGAAATGAAGATGACGCCCTTTCGGCATTTCTAGCGCAACACTATATTGGCACACAGGTTCCTGCTACGGTTATCTTGAATCGCAAAATATCTGTCAATGCATTACAAGAAGTTTTAAGTCAGCAAGTGGGAAAAACCGTAAGATTTATTCGAAGTCCTATCGGAAGAAAAAGAGTATGGATGGAGATGGCTCAAAAGAATGCAGAAATTTCTCTCGGACAGAGATTGAGCACCCAGATTAATCAAGAAAGAAGGTTAGTATCGTTGAATGATAAGCTTTCTTCTATCGACATAATTAAACGGATTGAATGTTTTGATGTAAGTCACATGCAGGGCGAAGCGACGGTAGCATCTTGCGTAGTATATGATAATAAAGCGATGCAGCCATCTGAATACCGTAAATTCAATATTTCAAATGTCACGCCGGGCGATGATTATGGTGCCATCTCGCAGGTCATTGAAAGACGCTATGTGAGACTAATTAAAGAGGATGGTAAAATTCCAGATTTAATTATGGTTGATGGGGGAAAGGGTCAGGTTAATGGGGCGGATAAAGTTCTCAAGGAGATAGGGCTCAACCAAATCGGACTCATTGGTATTGCGAAAGGTGTAGAGCGAAAACCAGGTTGTGAAAGAATAGTTTTCCCAAACGACGCGAAATTTTTAACGCTGGGGGAAACAGATCCCGCCTTACATTTAATTCAAGAGATTAGGGATGAAGCCCATCGATTTGCTATTCAAGGCCATAGGGGTAGACGAAACAAGGCCAGAATAAGATCAGCGCTAGAGGATATCGAGGGTGTAGGGAATAAACGTCGCCAGAGATTAATAGTACGATTTGGCGGTATAAAAGGTGTATCATCGGCGAGCATACAGGAGCTG
>MDTB01238389.1_pt1 | contig 27218 bp, 27 predicted proteins | sample 811161 | NCBI WGS metagenome assembly MDTB01 (sample SAMN05326650, study PRJNA326480) | marine metagenome | isolation source: seawater | place: Mediterranean Sea | collected 2009 | reverse complement strand
GTTCCTACAACGTCTTTGTAAGAAATGGTTTTATGACCTAGATGTATCTCCGAAAGTGTGTCCATGTTATGTCTGTTATTTCCAGCATCCAAGACATAAGATAACAGCATCGTATCTTCAACAGGATCAATTTGAATTCCATTATTTTTTAAAACAATAAAATCATACTTAATATTTTGACCAACTTTTTTAATACTGGGATCTTCAAGCAAGGGTCTAATTTTTTTTATAACTAATTCTTTATTAAGACTTTTGATATTTTTATGTCCAAGAGGAATATAATAAGCTTCATTAGGAGCATAACTAAAAGAAACGCCAATTAGTTCTGCTTCCAATGGATTTAAAGATGATGTTTCTGTATCTACAGAAATAAACGATTTTTTATTTAAAGTATCTATCAGTCTGTCTAGGTCTTTATGGCTAAGTACACTTTTATAAAGCTTGGTATTTATGTTAGAGACTTTGGTTGGATTGATATTGGAACTGAAATTTATCGTATTATCTTCACCATAAAAACTGATTGCTTGGCTTAGCAGTCTATTAAACTCCATATCTCTCAAAAAACTATAGAGATTATCTTTATTTACATCTTTAATTATAAAACTTCCTGGATCATCTTTAATAGGCACATCTTCCTTTAATGTAACTAACTGTCGGCTTAATAAAGCTTTATCTTTGTTTTTTAGCAAAGTTTCTCGTCTCTTGTTTTGTGAGATTTCAGAAGTCTTTTTCAATAAGGTGTCTAAATCTTTATATTTATTTATTAACTCAGCTGCGGTTTTTACTCCTATACCAGGTACACCAGGAATATTATCCGATGAATCACCTGCTAATGATTGCACATCTATCACTTGTTTTGGTTTTACTCCAAATTTTTCAATTACTTCTTTCTCACCAATAACTTTATTTTTCATTGGATCATATAACCTAATTTTATCTGATACTAGTTGCATTAAATCTTTATCTGATGAAATTACTGTAACTTTTGCTCCAGCATCTGTAATTTGTTTTGCATAAGTGGCTATCAAATCGTCAGCTTCATAATTCAAAAGTTCTATTGACGGTAAATTAAATGCCTTTACTGATTTTCTTATGTACTCAAATTGAGGAATTAAATCTTCTGGTGCTTCAGATCTATTAGCTTTGTATTCTTTGTAAATATCATTTCTAAAATTTTTTCTAGCTGAGTCAAAAATAACTGCAAAATGAGTTGGTTTATGAATTGAGTCATCTGATCTAGAGTCTTCCAACAGTTTAAAAAGCATAGAACAAAAACCACTTACTGCGCCAGTAGGAAGCCCGTCACTTTTTCTAGATAGCGGTGGTAAAGCATAATAGGCTCGAAAAATATAACCCGATCCATCTATAAGATAATAATGATCTTTTTTTTTTATTGAACTCATATATATATATTACATTAATTTTTAATCTATATTTAATCAATCTATGAGTAAAAATGCTTTAACTGTTGAAAATCTTACAAAGGTTTACTCGGATTCTAAAAATAAAAAAGAAAATAAAGCACTTAATAATTTAAATTTTTACGTCAAGCAGGGAGAAATATTTGGTTTACTTGGGCCTAATGGGGCGGGCAAGACAACCTTCTTAAGTATTTTAGGTGGAACTGTATCAAAAACAAAAGGTAGAATTAATGTTTGGGGCTTTGATATTGATAAAAATCCTAGACAAGTGAAAGCTTCAATTGGAATAGTTCCTCAAGAAGTCAACCTGGATGCTTTCTTTAGCCCTAGAAAATTACTTGAATTACAAGCTGGATTATATGGGGTTACTAAAAAAGATAGAATTACAGATTTAATTTTAAGGACAGTGGCTTTACAAGATAAAGCTGATGCTTATTCTAGAAGTTTGTCAGGTGGAATGAAAAGAAGATTGCTTATTGCAAAAGCAATGGTGCACCAGCCTGCTATCCTAATTTTAGACGAACCGACAGCTGGTGTTGATGTTGAGCTGAGAAATAATCTTTGGAATAACGTAAAAGAATTAAATAAAGAAGGTGTTACAATTATTCTAACCACACACTATTTATTTGAAGCTCAAGAAATGTGTGAACGAATAGCAATTATTAATAAGGGTAATTTAGTTGCTTTAGATACGACACAAAAACTTTTGGATAGAATTCAAACAAAAAAAATAAATTTCAAAGTTAAAAATATTGATAAAAATAAAATTTTAAAAATGAAAGGAATTCATTTTAATATTACTTCGAATGAATCAATTTCTGTTACTTATGAAAAAAATTCTCTCAATTTTGGGGAAATTATTAATTATTTAAGTCAAAATAATATAAAAATACTAGATATTGTTACAGAAGATGGGGATTTAGAAGATGTATTTGTACAACTAATAAATAAGTAGATTTAATTATAAAAAAAGATAAATATATATATATGGAGAATGTTAAAAATTTTACACAATCAAAACTAATAAAAAATTTATTCATAGTTTTAATTGGATCTATACTTCTTGCTATTTCATCAAAAATAAAGATTCCTTTTTATCCTATTCCTATGACAATGCAAACTTTTGTCGTATTAATAATTGGTATTGGATTTGGATGGAAACTTGGTGTTGCAACTATAATGTTATATCTATTTGAAGGAATAGTAGGCTTGCCTGTTTTTTCAGGAACACCTGAAAAAGGAATTGGTATAGTTTATTTTACAGGTCCAACAATGGGTTATTTAATTGGTTTTTTGATCACTGCTTTTGTTGCTGGAAAATTTAATTATGCCAATAATTTAATTAATAACTTTCTTAAATTAATTTTTGCAACAAGTTTTATATATATCTTAGGAATGCTTTGGCTAGGAGCATTAATAGGTTGGGACAAGCCAATATTTAAATTAGGTGCTCAACCTTTCCTATTAGCTGAATTATTCAAAATTCTTTTAGCAACTTTTGCTATTAATCAGATAAAAAAAATTAGAAAATTACTTTAATTTATTTTGGAGATCTTTTAGATAATATTCTCTGTAAAGTTCTTCTGTGCATTTTAAGTCTTCTGGCTGTCTCAGAAACATTTCGATTGCATAATTCAAATACTCTATGAATGTGCTCCCATTTTACTCTATCAGCAGACATTGGGTTTTCAGGTGGTTTTGCTTTTGACTCTGGTGCAGCAAGCAATGCTGCTTCAACGTCGTCTGCATCCACAGGTTTGGCCATATAATCGATGGCGCCTGCTTTGACAGCAGCTACTGCTGTAGGTAAATTCCCGTATCCGGTTAACATTACAATCCTGGAATCTTTCCTATTCTTAGATAGTTCTTTAACCACATCCAACCCGTTTCCATCTTCTAATCTCAAATCTATTAATGCAAAGCTCGGGGGGCTATTCTTTACTATTTGAAGCCCGTCAGACACGTTTTTAGCATCTTTTACCTCAAAACCCTTCTTCTCCATCGCTCTGGAGAGCCTTCCTCTCAATGGATCGTCATCATCAAGAATAAGTAGAGACTTATCCTTAAAATCTGAGAGATTTAGTTGTTTTGGATAATTTTTTTGAGCCATCATATGATTGACATATAGTTATTAAGAGTAATATTACAACAGTCCAGAACATCATTTTTTTCTTTACATAAAGTAAAAAAAACCTTAAACGCGATTAAATAAGGTTTTTTTTTGTTAAAATTTTTTAAAAACCTTCTGTGTAAACTAACGAGGGACACATGAGATGCGAAAATTTAAAGACGTTGACGACCTAGTTAATGTACTAAAACCTGACTATCCCGTATATTGCATACGGACAGAGTCATTAAAAAAATCCATAAAATTTTTTAAGGATAATTTTCCAGGTAAAGTTCTGTATGCTGTTAAAACAAATCCTAATGAAAAAATAATTAAACAAATTGCTTTAAACGGAATTGAGAATTTTGATGTGGCTTCACTTAACGAAATTAAACTAATAAAAAGAATTAGACCAAAGGCTAATTTATATTTCATGCATACCATAAAGACTAAAGAGAGCATTTCATCCGCTTATTTTAATTATGGGGTTAAAAATTTTGCATTAGATAATAAAGATGAACTAAGAAAAATTTTAGAGGCTACAAATCAAGCGAAAGATTTAAATTTATACGTTAGAATAGCTGTATCTAATGAGCATGCTGAAATAGATTTATCAAGAAAATTTGGGGCACTACCTTCTGAAGCATTGGGTCTTGTAAGATTATGTAAAGATCACTCAAAAAAACTTGGAATAAGTTTTCACGTTGGTTCTCAATGTATGCATAAAATTTCTTATTCGAATGGTATTCGAGAAATTGGAAATATAATTAAGAAAACTAAAATTATTCCTGATGTTATAAATGTTGGTGGTGGTTTTCCGTCAGTATATCCTGATCTTAATCCTGAGCCACTAAGTAATTACCTTAATGAAATAAAAAAATCTCTTCAAAATCTAAAATTAACGAAACTACCTGAAATTATTTGTGAACCAGGAAGAGCTATTGTTGCCGAAAGTGGCTCAACAATAGTTAAAGTTATATTACGAAAAAAACAAAATCTTTATATTAATGATGGTACTTACGGTTCATTGTTTGATGCGGGAGTTCCAAACTTTGTTTTGCCAAGTAAAATGATTACTAATGGAAGAATTCATTCTAAAAAATTAACTTCATTTAGTTTCTTTGGTCCAACTTGTGACAGTTTAGATTATATGAAAGGACCTTTTTTATTGCCGAACAATATTAAAGAAGGTGACTATATTGAATTAGGTCAGTTAGGTGCATATGCATTAACTTTTAGAACAAAATTTAATGGTTTTTATTCTGACGAAATTTTTGAATTGAATGATAAGCCGATCATGTCTTTATACGAAGATTCAAGTAAAGTTGATTACTTGGTTGCTTGATGATAAAAAAAAATGGTCCTAATATCGGACATAATAAAAAATCATTTTTAAATAATCCAGTTGAACACATAGATATTACTTCTTTTGATGCTAGAAAAATAATTGAAGGTATGGGCAAAATGTCATTTACCTCTAGAGACACAGCTAGTGCAGCTAAAATCTACAATGAAATGTTGTCAGATGAAAATTGTTCTATTTTTCTTACACTGGCTGGCTCCACTTCTGCAGGTGGTTGTATGAATCTTTATTCAGATTTAATCAAATACAACATGGTTGATGCAGTAGTTGCAACAGGAGCTTCTATAATTGATATGGATTTCTTCGAAGCCCTAGGATTCAAACATTACCAAGGATCTCAATTTCAAGATGACGCTGAACTTAGAAAAAATTATATCGATAGAATTTACGATACATATATTGATGAAAATGAGCTACAAGCTTGTGACAAAGCTATCTGCGATGTTGCTAATTCATTAGAACCTAAAGCTTATACTTCAAGAGAATTTATTAGAGAATTGGGAAAATTTTTAAAAGTTAATGGTAAAAAAAAAGACTCTTTAATAGAAACTGCTTTTGACAACAATGTTCCTATTTTTTGTCCAGCTTTCACAGATAGCTCAGCTGGATTTGGATTGGTAATGCATCAAGAGCAAAATCCGAATAAACACATAACAATTGACTCTATAAGAGAGTTAAGAGAATTAACCGAAATTAAAATAAAATCTAAAGAATCTGGCTTGCTAATGGTAGGTGGGGGAGTACCTAAGAATTTTGTTCAAGACACAGTCGTATGTGCTGAACTTATAGGTAAAAAAGTAGATATGCATAAATATGCTATTCAAATAACAGTTGCAGATACTAGAGATGGTGCTTGTAGTAGTTCGACTTTAAAAGAGGCAAGCTCGTGGGGCAAAGTAGATGTTGCCAAAGAACAAATGGTTTTTGCTGAAGCAACAAGCGTTCTTCCTTTAATTGCAAGTGATGCGTATCACCGTCAAAGTTGGAAAAATAGAAAAAAAAGAAATTTTTCTCAAATTTTCAAATCCTAAATGAATTATTTAAGTCAAAAAAAAGGTTTTCTTGGCTATGAAGCAAAACAAAAAATTGAAAACAAGGTGGTTGTTGTTCCATTTGGTTTAGAAAAAACTGTAAGTTATGGGGGCGGCACTAAAAATGGTCCTAAAGAAATTATTAAAGCATCACATCAAGTTGAGTTATTTGATGAAGAGTTAAATAAAGAACCATATAAAGAAATTGGGATCAAAACTCTTAAACCTTTTCCCATTAAAAAAAAAATTAATTCTGCGTTGGATCAATTATCTAAAATTAATGAAGAAATAATATCGAAAAATAAATTTCCTATCATTTTTGGAGGCGAACATTCAATAACACCTGGCTCAATTAGACCTTTTACAGAAAAATATCATGAAATTACACTTTTACATTTTGATGCACATGCAGATTTAAGGGAAAGTTATAACGGAGAAAAATTTTCTCATGCCTCAGCAATTAAAAGATGTTTAGATTTTAATAATGTTAAAGTTGTTTCTTTCGGAATAAGAAATCTTTCTCAATCTGAAATGAATTTTTACGAAAATAACAGAAGTAGAATTGAAATTTTTTGGGCAAAAGACAAAAAAGAATGGAATCTAGATCACCTGGATAATATTTTTAAAAACAAAAACGTTTATATAACTTTTGATGTTGATGGTTTTGATGCTAGTGTTATGCCAGCAACAGGAACTCCCGAGCCTGGAGGTTTACTATGGGATGAAGTACTTCCAATAATTAAACGTGTTTGTCAAGTGTCTAATATAGTTGGTGCAGATATAAATGAATTAGCTCCCATTAAAAATTTTGACTCATACAATTTTTTAGTAGCAAAATTAGCCTACAAAATTTTATCTTACGTATTTGAATTTAAACACTAGACTGAATATTTATCACTTTCCAAGAGATAGTTACTGCGGCTCCACCTAGTTCTTTATCTTGAGAAAAGGATAAATTTGCCAACTGTCTCTCTAAAAGTGTTTTTCCTAAAAAAGTTCCTAATCCTAAACCTGAATTTAAATTTATTTTTTCTGATTTGCTCTTAATATAAGGTTCGCCTATAATGGATTTAATATCTTCAGGAAACCCTGGACCATCATCATTAATTGATATCTCGATATTTTTTTTATCACTTTTTAATATTACATTTACTTTGCTTTTTGAAAATTTTACTGCATTACCAATAAAGTTTCTTAGCCCATAAATAATTTCGGCAGATCTCTTAGTGCTAATTTTATTTTTATCGTTCTCACAAATTAAAGATATAGTTTTTGATGAAGTTTCTTTAAATGTGTTAAGTATTTCTTCTAGCAAATCTTCCAATTTAACTGAGCTTATAAATTGATCTTCTATGATTTGTTTTTTTGATATTTTTTTTAATATTTCACTACATCTTTTTGTTTGGCTTATAAGTAAATCTATGTCTTTTGAATAATTCTTATTGTCTCCTATTTCTTTTTTAAGTTCAGTAGCAACAACACTTATAGTTGCTAGCGGTGTACCTAAAGAATGGGCTGCAGCTGCAGCTTGGCCTCCTAATGACTCTAATTCATATTCCTTAGAAATAATTTCTTGTAATTTGTTTAACGCCTCAGATCTTTTTTTCGTTTCACGAGCAAATCTAATACCAAAATAACTTAGAAATATTAATCCAATAATTATTGCTGTAAAGAAACCTACTAAGTAATAAGTAGGAAACGTAAATGAATTTTCATGTATTCCAGGTAAAGGGTAATGAAAAAATGTTAATATAAATAAAAAAAATAATGTAAATATGCCTAATATAATTGTTGTACCTGTGCTTAAAAATGTTGATGAAACTATTGTTGGTACAATAAGTAATATTGAAAATGGATTTGATATACCGCCGGTTAAATAAAGTAACAGACTTAGTTGAATTAAATCGTATATTAAAAAAATACTTGCATAAAAATCTTTTAATTGGATAGATTTAATTCTGAACTGTAAAAATAAATTTGTAACGAGCCCTACAAGAATTATTAAATATCCATAAAAAATAGGAAACTCAAAATTAAGAATAAAAAAAACTAGGTTTATAGCAATTAATTGCCCAAAAATTGCGATCCATCTTAAGTTTACTAAGGTTTTTCTATCTAAATGAAGATTATCCTCTAACTTAAAAAGCGCAGAAAAATTCATCTTGAGTGTTAAATATCAAGGTTAACAACATCCAAAGCATTGCTAGTGATAAAATCTTTTCTTGGGGCAACCTCATCACCCATTAAAACTTGTATCATTTTTTGATCTTCCTTGGATTTTGCTTTTGTACCCTTAGTATACTGAATTCTCAACATAGTACGATTTTCAGGATTCAAAGTTGTTTCCCATAGTTCTTCCGGGTTCATCTCTCCCAGTCCTTTAAATCTCTGTATTGAAAGTTTCTCTTTTTGATCTTGAATGAATTTATTGTAATCTGAAGATCCTTTTTTTAATTTTTTATTTTTATCTGCCGCATCAAATATGTACTGTTCGAGCGCCTTTTCATCTTTGATATAAACGCTCTTATTAGATTTTGTTATCTTAAATAATGGGGGTTGCGCTAAATAGATATGTCCGTTTTCAATTAATTGATTAAAAGGATGATTGTTAAAAAAAGTAAGTAACAACGTTCTTATATGTGATCCATCAACATCAGCATCAGTCATAATTACGATTTTATCATATCTTAGATTCTCTATGTTAAAATCTTTAGAACCTGTTCCTAATGCATTGATTAAAGTTACTATTTCATTAGATGACATCATTTTAGATAATGCTTTTGTAGCATAGTCGTCACCATTTGATTTTCCATTAACAAAGGTGTTAAGAATTTTTCCTCTTAAAGGTAAAACAGCTTGATATTCTCTAACTCTTCCCTGTTTGGCAGAGCCTCCTGCTGAATCTCCTTCTACTATAAATAATTCTGTCCCTTCTTTTTTTTGTATCTGACAATCTGCAAGTTTACCAGGCAATCCTGACAATTCGAATGCACCTTTTCTCCTTACATTATCTCTTGCTTTTCTTGCTACATCCCTTGCCATAGCAGCTTGGGTAATTTTTTCTAATACAGTTTTAGCTATTGAAGGATTTTGATCAAACCATGTTGATACTCTATCATTGATGATGCTTTCAACAATTAATCTGATTTCAGATGATACGAGCTTATCTTTTGTTTGTGATGAAAATTTTGGATCCGGCATTTTGATTGATAGTACAGCTGTCAATCCTTCTTTAATATCTTCTCCAGATAAAGTAATTTTATTTTTTTTATTGTTCCTATCATTAGAATATTTGTTAATCACTCTTGTTAATGCACTTCTGAAACCTAACAAATGTGTTCCACCATCTTTCTGCGGAATATTATTTGTGAAAGGAAGGACTTCCTCAGAATATCCAGCATTCCATTCAAAAGAACACTCTACTACAACATTATTTTTTGTTGCTGTTACAAAAACAGGTTTTTTGAATACTTCTTTTTCATTCTTATTTATCAAAGTTGGTTTTTTATTATTTATATGTTTAACAAATTCTACGATACCGCCATCATATTTATGTACAAATTCTTTTTCTTTTTTAGATGTTTGATCAAGAAGAGTTATGCTTATTCCTTTATTTAAAAAAGCTAATTCTCTAATTCGTTTTTCTAAAATTGTGGCACTAAATTTGATCGATGAAAAAACCTCTTTCGATGGTAAAAAATTTATTTGTGTTCCCTTTTTTTTTGTTTTTCCAATTTGTTTTAACGGTTTTATTGTATTCCCATTATTAAAATTTACTCGATATTCTTTGCCATCTCTATAAATATTTAATTCTAATTTTTCAGATAATGCATTTACTACAGATACTCCAACTCCATGAAGGCCACCTGATACTTTATAAGAATCATGATCAAACTTTCCTCCTGCATGCAATTGGGTCATTATTACTTCAGCAGCAGACATTTTTTCGCTTTTATGCATCCCCACAGGTATACCTCTACCATCATCTTCCACTGTAATTGTGTTGTCCTTATTCATTATAACTGTAATATTTTTACAATAACCAGCTAATGCTTCGTCAATAGCATTATCTATAACTTCAAAAACCATATGATGTAGTCCTGAACCATCATCAGTATCTCCAATGTACATTCCTGGTCTTTTTCTTACAGCATCAAGACCTTTAAGAACTTTTATCGAGTCCGCACCATAAGATTGATTTGATTTTAAAGCTGAATTTTTTGACATTGTTATTTAATTAGATGTCTTATTGTAGCATTTTTTTATCTTAATATAAAACTATGGATAATTAATATTGCTTAGAACTATTTAATACCAATACTTTTAGCTCGAAAAAATAAAAACTTTTATGAATCATCCCAAATTAGATTTTCATTGGCATTATAACATAATAACTATTTTTATCTGACGCATCCTCTATTAATACTGGCGAGGTAGAATCTTTTAAATTCATTTTTAAATTTTCATCTTCAATTTCGGAAGCAATATCAATTAAATATTTTGAATTAAAACTAATATTTAGATTATCTGAATTAAATTTTGCTTTAATTATTTCATTTCCTTCACCAGAATTAGCGCTATTAACAGAAAGTTGAATATTATCTTTGTTGACTGTTAGCTTGACACCTTCCTTTCTATCTATTGAAACACTCATAACTCTCTCAATTGAGTTAATAAGGTCTTTTGAGTGTACTACTATGGATTTTTTATTTTCTAAAGGTACAACTTTTTTATAATCAGGAAATTTTCCATCAATAACTTTAGAAATTATTTTAGTTTTTCCTATTATAAACTTAATTTTATTTTCACTTGTTTGCAAAGATAATTTTTCATTAGTATCAGTTAATAAAGAACAAAGCTGAAAAACTGTTTTTCTTGGTAAAATTATGGATGAAAAATTTTCTGCATTATCTACTTCTAAACTACTAGATGACAATCTATGGCTATCAGTTGCAACTCCTGTTAAAAAATTTCTTCCTTTTGACTCAGTTAAATGCAAAAAAATTCCATTTAAATAATGTCTTGTATCATCATTAGAAATTGCTATTTTAGTTTTATTCAAAAGCTTTAAAAATCTATCTTTATTAAGTTGAATTTCTTGGTTTTCAAATTCATCTGAGAATGTTGGAAAATTATCAATAGGTAGACAGAGTAAATTAAAATCAGAATTCTCACTTTTTAGACTTAATTTATTCTCATTTTTAAGATCAAAATTTAAATCTGAGTTTGATGATATTTTTCTCAATATATCATAAAGAATTGCAGCTGAAGTTGTTGTGCTTCCTTCCTTTAAAATTTTGATTTCTTCTATTTCATCATAAAAAACAATATCGAGATCGGTGGCTATAATACAAAGCTTTTTATCTTTAATTTGTAAAAGTACGTTAGAAAGTATTGGAAGAGTGTTCTTTTTTTCAACAACGCCCTGAACAAAATTTAATGATTTTAATAATATATCTCTCTTAACAATAAACTGCATTACTGTTGCTGTTCTAGTAAAAGACTTTTAATTTGATTAATATTTTTTTTCATTTCGTCATCTTGCTCAGATAACCGATTAATAGTTTTTACGGCATGAATTACTGTAGTATGATCTCTATTTGCAAACCTACGTCCAATTTCAGGTAATGATCTATTAGTCATTTTTTTTGCTAGAAACATTGCTATTTGTCTAGGTCTAGCCAACGGTCTTGATCGTCTTTGTGAAAGCATCTCGCTTAGTGGAATATTAAAATAGTTAGATACAACGTTTTGAATTTTATCTACTGTTATAACTTTAATTTGGCTAAAAACATCTTTTAAAATATTTTTACAATCACTTATAGTTAAAATCTTATTGTGTACTCTACTAAATGCGATTACTCGATTTAAAATGCCAATAAGTTCTCTAATATTAGTTTTGGCTTCATTAGCAATATAATTTACAACATCCTCTGATAAATTAATATTCTCCTTAAATTGATTTTGTATTTCTATTATTTTTTTCTTAATAATTTTAGTTTTTAATTCAAGATCAGGTGATGCTATATCAACAACTAATCCTCCAGCTAACCTCGATTTAATTCTTTCTTGTACTCGATCTAACTTCATGGGTGTTCTGTCGGCAGATATAATAATTTGTGAACCTTTATCCATCAAACTGTTAAATGTATGAAAAAATTCTTCCTGTAAACTTTCTTTACCTCTTATAAATTGAATGTCATCAATAATAAAAACAGATGATTTTCTAAAAAAATCCTTAAAATTTACCATATCATTTTTTTTAATAGATTTTATAAAGTGGTACATGAACCTTTCAGCTGAAATAAACATTACATTATTTTCTGATTGAAGTTCTAGCCCAATAGCATTTAGAAGATGCGTTTTACCTAAACCCACTCCACCATAGATGTATAGTGGGTTATAACTAGATATATGTTCAGATACCTTTTTAGAATAAGATAAAGCAATATCATTGCTTTTACCTTCTATAAAATTATCAAAATTTAAATCAGAGTTTAGTCTATTATAATTTAAAATTGAGTCTTTAATTTCAGTTACTTTGCTTATCTCATCTATTTTGATTAAATCTGAAGTATCCTTATTTTCCTCTATAATTTTAAACTCTATTCTATTTAAGCTTAACTTAAAAAGTTTCACCTGCTCCAAAATTTTGTCTAAGTACCTAGAGACTATCCAATCTCTAAAAAACCTTGTAGGTACACCAAGTATTAAAAAATCATTATATTCTTTAACCAATGAAATTTTCTGTAACCAACTTGTATATATCTCTGAGCCAAATGTTTTTTTAAAAGCATTTTGAACATCATTCCAATCTAATGTTCTCTCTTCCTCTGAAACATAAATCTTTTGAGTTTTTATATTATTTTTATCCATGTAATTAATTCTTAAAAGAAATTCCTTTTAACGACTTTTGTAAATCATTTGCAACTAGCTGTAGGTTGTAATGGAAAAAATATTAATTTAGGTTGTAGGATAATCGTTTTGATAGAAAAACTAGTTTAACGATTAAAAAATTTGCAACTATAAAAAGAAACTACATTTGGATTCGAAAAACTAAATATAGATTAATTTAGATAAGTTAATCAACTTGAAATTGTTACACTCAGATTAAATCTTTTTTGATATTCTTGAAATTTTTCTAGCAGCAGTTCGCTTGCTCACTACGCCTGATTTGGCAACCTGCATTAGAATTGATTGAAATTTTGAAAAATATTTTTTGCTTTCTGTCTTATCTTTTGACTTGATTAATGATTCCATCTTTTTAACAGCATTTTTATATTTGCTTTTTCTAATTTTATTAGTTTGAGTTTGCTTTTTAACCCGTCTCACCCTTCTAATAGCTGATTTTGTATTTGGCATATTTTTTTAAACTGTATATATGTCAGTATTATCAGGGTCAACTTTATTATTTTCAACTTCAGGTAATTCTGGCATATAATTTATTTATGAAAAGTACTATTCAAAACAAAACTAAGCTAGTGAATTCTGTATTCTCTAAGGTGTATAAAAAATACGACCTAATGAATGACGTTATGTCTTTAGGTGTTCATCGTATCTGGAAAAGCAAATTAATTGATTGGATGAATCCTCAATTAAATGACAGTCTCATAGATGTTGCCTCAGGTACAGGTGACATTGCTAGACTTTTTTCAAAGAAGAATAATAATTTAGCTCAAATTAGTTGTGTTGAACCAAACAATGAAATGTATTTTGTTGGTAAATCTAATTTAGAAAATTTTAAAAATATAAAATGGTACAAAGCCCATGCAGAAAAATTACCTTTTAAAAGTGATACATATGATTTTTACACAATTAGTTATGGTATACGAAATGTTTCTGACATAGATTTATCTTTAAAAGAAGCATTAAGAGTTTTGAAACCAGGTGGTCGTTTCATGTGTCTTGAGTTCTCTAAAATAAATAATGAATTTGTTAATCTTCTTTATCAAAAATATTCAAAAATTATACCATTTGTAGGGAAATATATCGTTGGATCATCAAAACCTTACGATTATTTAATTAAAAGTATTAATGAGTTTTATTCACAAGATGAAATGACTAATTTAATTAAAAAAAATGGATTTTCTAATGTAGAATATAGAAATCTTTCCAACGGCATTTCTGCCATATATTCAGGATGGAAAATTTAGATGTTTAATAGAATTTTTCAATTAGTTAAAATTTCAAGAAAATTATCTACTTCTGGAGCAATAGATACAATTAATCAAATATATAATTTGCCGTTAATAATAAAAATTTTTTTTAACATTATTTCTATTGGATCACAAAAAAAAACTTTGAATGATCAAAAACAACCTGGTGAAAAACTTTGTATAGCTCTTGAGGGAATGGGCACCACATTTATTAAACTTGGCCAGTTCCTTGCAACAAGACCTGATATTATTGGGGAAGAGCTGGCAACAAATTTAGAAAAATTACAAGATAAACTACCTGCATTTGATACTTATGAAGCAAAAAAAATTATAAAAAAAGAAATTGGAAATAGTCAATTTGAAAATATTTTAGAACTTAGCGAACCTATTGCCGCAGCCTCTATTGCACAGGTCCATATAGCAAAAATAAAAAATGAAAGTAAAGAAGTTGCAATTAAAATCTTAAGACCAGATATAGAAAAGTTATTCAATGAAGAATTAGATGCGTTAATGTTATTTGCTTATATTGTAGAAAATACATTTTTAAAAGCTAAAAGACTTAAGTTAATTGAAGTTGTTCATTTGTTGCGCGAAATTACAAATATTGAAATGGATTTACGGTTTGAGGCTGCTGCAGCTAATGAATTATATGAAAACACAAAAAACGATAAGGGCTTTAATGTACCCAAAATTTATTGGAACTATACTACTAAAAAAATTTTAACTCTTGATAGAGTGGATGGAGTTTCTATTAGAGAACATGAGAAGCTTAAAGAACTTAACATTGATTTAAAAACTCTTGCAAAAAACTTGATTCAACACTTTTTAAAACAAGCAGTCAGAGATGGTTTTTTTCATGGAGATATGCATCAAGGAAATTTATTTGTTGATCAGCAGGGAAATATTGTACCTGTAGATTTTGGAATTATGGGTAGATTGGACAAAAAAAATAGAAAGTTTTTAGCTGAAATTTTATACGGTTTTATTCAAAGAGATTACGTAAAGGTAGCAGAAGTACATTTTCAGGCAGGTCTTGTTCCTCAAGACGCGTCGAAAGAAGAATTTGCTCAAGCATTGAGATCTGTTGGAGAGCCCATTTTCGGTCAATCAATTAAAGATATATCAGGAGGAAATTTATTATCCCAACTTTTTGAAATCACTGAAAAATTCAATATGCCAACACAAACACCTTTGCTTCTATTACAAAAAACCATGGTTGTCGTAGAAGGTGTCTCGAGAAGGCTATATCCTGAAACTAATATCTGGGAAGTTTCAAGACCTATTTTAGAAGATTGGTTAAAAAATGTTAAAAGCCCAAAATCTACTTTGGACACTGCTATTAACACTTCCGCTGAGATAATTAAAAGAATACCTGATTTTCCAGATCTAATGGATAAGGCTAATTATGCTCTTCAATTAATGGCCGAAGGAAAACTAAATTTAGGGTTAGGAAACAACAAAAATTTAGAGATGGAGCAGATGAAGTTAAAAAATTTCAAAAACAATTTGATCATTGGTTTTTTTGGTATTGTAATTCTTATTCTATTAGTATTTTAATTAAATAATGTCATTAAAAAATAAAAAAATTTTGATAATCATTGGAGGTGGTATATCTGCCTATAAAGCGCTTGACCTAGTAAGACTACTAAAAAAAGGTAGTGTTAATATAAAAACTATTCTAACCAAGAGTGGTAAAGAATTCGTTACACCACTTTCAGTTACAACATTAACAAAAGATAAAACATTTGAAGATATTTTTGACAAAAATAATGAAGCTGAAATTGATCATATAGCTTTATCTAGATGGGCAGATTTAATTATAGTTTTACCTACAACAGCAAACTTTATGACAAAGTTAAGTATAGGTAAGGCTGAGGATTTGGCTACAACAGTTTTATTGGCTTCAAACAAAGATATTCTTTTAGTTCCAGCTATGAACGTTCGAATGTGGCTTCATAAAGCTACTCAACGAAACTTAAAAATTTTGCAAGATTATGGTTATTATTTTATTGGTCCTGAGAAAGGTGAAATGGCATGTGGCGAATATGGGGAAGGCAAGATGTCTAGCCCGAGGCAAATTTATTCTTACCTAAAAAATTATTTTGATCAAAAAAATTTAGTAAAAAATAAAAATTTTAAAGCTTTAGTAACTACTGGCCCAACAAGAGAATATTTAGATCCAGTAAGATACATTTCAAATGAATCAAGTGGCAAACAAGGATATGAAGTCGCTTTAGCACTGAGAAAATTGGGTATTGAAACTAAGTTAATATCTGGACCATCAAATCTTAATTATTCTAAAGATTTAAAGGTTAAAAAGATAGTTTCCGCAAAAGAGATGATGAATGAAGTTAAAAAATCTTTGCCAGTTGACATAGCTGTTTGTGCTGCAGCTGTCTCAGATTTTAAACCAAAAAACAAAATCAAAAGCAAGATAAAAAAAAAAAATTTGAACACTAGCAATATAAGTTTAGAAAAAAATCCTGATATTTTAGATTATTTGAGCAAAAATAATAAAGCTAGGCCTAAAGTAGTAGTTGGTTTTTCTGCAGAGACAGAAAACGTTATTCAAAACTCTAAATTAAAAATAAAAGAAAAATACTGTGATTTAATTATTGCTAATGATGTATCTAAGAAAGATTTAGGTTTTAATTCTGACTATAACAAGGTCTCAATAATAGACAAAAGAGGGAAAATAAAAACTATTCCAAAAAATAAAAAAAGTTATATTGCCAATACAATTGCTAAAATTATATTAGATAAACTTTTAACGAATGACAAAAATATTAATTAAGAGACTCTCTAAAGAAGTTTCTTTACCTAAATACGAAACAAGTGGTTCTTCTGGCATGGATTTGGCTTCCAATATGAACACTAATATTGATCCTGGAAAAATAGCAATTATTCCTACGGGTTTATCATTATCTATTCCCAAAGGGTTTGAAGTGCAAATTAGACCAAGATCTGGCCTAGCTGCAAAACAGAAAGTTACTGTTTTAAATACACCAGGTACAATCGATGCTGATTATAGAGGTGAAATCAAGGTAATATTAATCAACTTAGGTCATGATATTTTCAGAATTGAAAAAGGACTGCGTATTGCTCAAATGGTTGTTTGTCCAATAATACAAGCTCAACTTAAAGAAGTTAATGAGTTAAATGAAACAGAACGAGGCAAAGGTGGTTTTGGTTCGACTGGGGTTAAATAATTTAAAAAATGAAAATTAGCCTAAGTCAGTTCAAAAGATTTGAAAAACAAATAATTTTAAAAAAAATCGGTCTAGCAGGACAAAAGAAGATATTTTCTTCAAATGTTTTAATTGTAGGCTTAGGAGGCTTGGGGTGTCCCTTGCTTACTTATCTGGCCGCATCTGGGGTTGGTAAAATTGGCATCGTTGATTTTGACAGAGTTGAAATTTCAAATTTAAATAGACAAACCTTGTTTAACCCTAATGATATAGGAAAGTTTAAAGTCAAACAGGCAAAACAAATAATTAATAAAATTAATAAAAAGATAAAGATTATTTCATTTCAAAAAAAATTAACTTCTAGAAATATTAAAAAAATTTTTAATAGTTTTAATATTATATGTGATGGAACAGATAATTATAAAACTAGATATTTAATTAATGATTATTGTGTAAAAAATAAAAAAATATTAGTTTCTGCTGCTATAAGTGGATTTGATGGTCAATTAATGAAATTTAATTTCAATAAAAAAGGACCTTGTTATAGATGTTTTATGCCAGATCAACCTACTTTTGAAAATAATTGTGAAACAGAGGGAATATTTTCCCCGGTAGCAGGCATCATGGGTACAATACAAGCAAATGAAGTTTTAAAATCTATTTTAACTACTAAAAATGACTTAACTAGTCATTTGCTTGTATTTGATGCTTTAAAAACTGAATTTAGAAAATCTAAAATATCAATTAATCCAAAATGTATTAATAAATGTTAAGAATAGGTATCATCATTTCTAGTATTTTGTTTTTTGAAAGTTATTGTTTTTCTCAAGATGAATATTTTTTAACCTTACGAAATAATACTGTTAACCTCAGACAAGGTCCTTCTTTAAAATATCCTATCAAAATTTTTTACAATAAAAAATTTTTACCTGTTCTCGTCCAAGATAAGCATGAAAATTTTAGAAAAATAAAAGATCATGAAAACAACACTGGTTGGATACATATATCTCAATTATCAAAAAAAAAGCTGCAATAGTCATTGATGAAAAATTAATAATGTTTAAAAATCCTACAGTTTACTCAAAACCAATTGCTATACTAAAAAAGGGCCGCCTTACAAAAATTATAAAGTGCAAAGAAATTTGGTGCAAGGCTAAGTCAGATAAGTATAAAGGGTGGTTGAAGAAGGATAGCTTGTGGGGTTTGCTTTAATTTTTATATTTAGAAGCCCAAAATTTATCTAGCAAAAAATACCACACTGAATTAGCTAGTGGTTCAACAATAGCATCTGTTAGCGCAATCCTAAAAGATACATCTGCTACAGACATTAAAACTATAATTGCAATTGCAAAATGTCCAATAGTGTAAATTATTGTTCTTAATATTGAGCCTCTATTAGATTTATAAATTTTTTTTGAAGTTGTAAATATGCCTTGAGTGAATTCTGTCATTTAATTAAAAATTTTTCCTAGGGTCCTTCATTTTTTTCATTTTATTCAAAATTCCTGAAATTTTAGCTGTAATGTATATGACATATAATAATGCAAAACCCAGAGCCATTGTAGATAAAACTGTATATATTGCTGAAAGTATTCTCTCTTCAAACCAATTCTCTACTCCTGAATTAGAATGGTAAAGAATATTCCAAAATAAAACAAATCCAATTTCATAAATTATAATTAATTTAAACATTTTTTTTTAAGTTTTTTTGAAAGTTATCTGTCAGCATTCATAACTTTTGTCCATGCCGCTACAAAATCTCGTACAAACTTCTCTTTATTATCATCTTGGGCATAAACTTCAGCATAAGATCTTAGAATTGAATTAGATCCAAAAACTAAATCAACTCTAGTTGCTGTAAATTTTGTTTTATTTGATTTTCTGTCAATAATTTCATAAAGATCCTTGCCCATAGATTTCCAAATAAATTTCATATCAGTTAGATTCACAAAAAAATCGTTTGTTAAAACTCCAGGCTTATTAGTGAATACTCCGTGTTTCAAGCCACCATGGTTCGTGCCTAAAACTCTCATACCACCAACTAATACTGTCATTTCTTTTGCTGATAAATTCATTAATGATGCCCTATCTAACATCATTTCTTCTGAACTAACTGAGTATTCTTCTTTTACCCAGTTTCTGAAAGCATCGTGCAGAGGTTCTAGTACTTTAAAAGAATCAATATCAGTTTGATCTTGATTTGCATCTCCTCTACCAGGTGAAAAGGGGACTTTAATTTTGATACCAGCTTTTTTAATTGATTTTTCTAAACCAACATTTCCTGCTAATATAATAATGTCAGCTAAACTTGCTTTAACTTTTTTAGCTACTTTTTCTAGTTTTCCAAGAACTTTGTTTAATCGTGCTGGTTCATTACCTTCCCATTTTTTTTGAGGTAATAAACGAATTCTAGCTCCATTTGCTCCACCTCTCTTATCTGTTCTTCTATAAGTTCTTGCACTATCCCAGGCTGTACTAATTAAATCTGAATTACTCAAACCTGAAGCTTCTATTAATTTTTTGGCCTTAATAACACTAAAACTTTTTTTTCCTTGAGGAACTGGATCTTGCCAAATTAAATCATCTTTAGGTGCATCTGGTCCGATATAATATTTTTTTGTTCCCATATCTCTATGTGTTAACTTGAACCATGCCTTTGTAAAAGAATCTGACATATATTTATGATCTTTCCTGAATTCTTCTGAGATTTTTCTGTAACTTGGATCCATTTTCATAGCCATATCAGCGTCTGTCATAATTGGATTTCTTTTGATTGATGGATCTCCCAAATCAACAGGTTTGTCCTCTTCTTTCATGTTAACTGGTTCCCATTGATTAGCTCCAGCTGGACTTTTCTTTAGCTCCCATTCATAGTCTAATAAAAGCTTTAAATAAGTATCATCCCATTTGTTTGGATATGTTGTCCAAGCACCTTGTATTCCGCTGGTTACTTGATTAACGCCTAACCCGCCTCCACCTTTTCGATTCCAACCGAACCCTTGCTCATGAATTTCTCCTGCCTCAGGTTCTGGTCCTAATAAGGAAGCATCACCATTACCATGTGCTCTTCCAACGGAATGTCCACCAACCGTTAATGCACATGTCTCTACATCATTCATTGCCATTCGACCAAATGTCTCTCTAACATCATGAGCAGTTCTTAAAGGATCTGATTTACCATCAACACCCTCGGGGTTTACATAAATTAGACCCATGACAACTGCAGCTAAAGGGTTGGCTAATGATTTACGATCACCATTACTCGAATATCTTTTATCTTGAAGCCATTCTTTTTCTGAACCCCAATAAACATCTTTTTCTGGGTGCCATATATCTTCTCTTCCAAAAGAGTAACCATACATTTTCAATCCCATTGACTCATAGGCCATGTTTCCTGCTAATATCATCAAATCAGCCCAACTAATTTTATTTCCGTATTTTTTTTTAATTGGCCAAAGTAATCTTCTAGCTTTATCTAAATTAGTATTATCGGGCCATGAATTAAGAGGAGCGAATCTATGGTTGCCTGTCCCGCTTCCTCCACGACCATCTGCAATTCTATAAGTACCTGCTGAATGCCATGCCATTCTTATAAACAAACCTCCATAGTGACCTAAATCTGCTGGCCACCACTCTTGGCTTTCTGTCATTAATTTTACTAGATCCTTCTTTATTCCTTTAAAATTTAATTTTTTTACTTCTTTTTTGTAATCAAACTTCTTATCCATTGGATTAGTTTTAGTGTCATGTTGGTGCAAAATATCTAAATTCAGATTTTTTGGCCACCAATGAGTTGGGGTTGTTTGTGCCGTCATGCTACCATGCATCACAGGACATTTTCCAGAGCCATTTTTTTTATATTCAACACTCATAATTTTTATGCAAGAAAATACTTTCCTAGTTTATAATTATTCTAAACTAGGAAGTCAATACGATATTATTTTTTTTGTAAACTTATTACAACCTCTAAATCTTTAATCTTTTTTCCTTTAGGTGGTCTGGGAATTTTATTTAAAATAACTTTTTGATAATCAATATCAGTTAACTTCTTTGTATCAGGATCATAAAAATGATGGTGCGACCTAATGTTCGTATCATAATAGCCTTTGCTATAACTCGTTAAAATTTCTTTTATATGTCCAGCTCTTTTAAATGCTTCTACTGTATTATAAATTGTTGCTAAAGAAATTCGTTCATATGATTTTCTATTAACTTCTTTGTTCAACGTTTCGACTGTAAAATGAAAAGTTTTTTTTCTATCAAATAAATTCTTTGCTATTAAAATTCTTTGTTTAGTTGGTCTGAGGCCAGAAGATCTTAGTTTATTTACAATTTCTTTTTTTCGGTACATAAACAATGGATTTTTACAAATATTGTATAATTATTTAAATTATTTATATAAAATTGTATATAAATCAAGTAAAAACTATTAACTTAATCTATGCAAAAAAATAGTTTCAATTATGATGAATTAATTGCTTGCGGTAAAGGAGATCTATTTGGTGAAGGAAATGCTAAACTTCCTCTGCCACCAATGTTAATGTTTGATAGAATAACAGAAATTAAAGAAGACATTGGAGAGTTTAAAAAAGGTTTTATTAAAGCAGAGCTAGATATAAAAGATAATTTATGGTTTTTTGATTGTCATTTTCAAAATGATCCTGTAATGCCAGGTTGCTTAGGTTTAGATGCAATGTGGCAATTGGTTGGATTTTATTTAGGATGGACTGGAGAACCAGGTAAAGGTAGAGCTTTAGGTGTTAATGCAGTAAAATTTACTGGTGAAGTTCTTAAAAAAGTCAAAATGGCAACTTATCAAATAAATATGAAAAGAATTTTAAAAAAAGAAGGCGCTGTAGTTGGTCTAGCTAATGGTATATTAAGTGCAGATGGAAAAATAATATACACTGCTGAAAATTTAAAAGTCGGATTATTTAAGTCATGAAAAGAGTAGTAGTTACAGGTATTGGAATTGTATCTTGTCTTGGAAATAATCAAGATGAAGTTTTTCAATCACTTCTTAATTCAAAATCGGGTATATCTTTTTGTGAAGAATATAAAGAGCATAATTTAAGAAGTCATATACACGGAAAACCTAATATAAAAGTTCAAGATCATGTCGATAGAAAAACTATAAGATTCATGGGTTCAGGATCAGCCTACAATTATATAGCTATGAAAGAGGCTGTTAAAGACTCGGGACTAGAAGAAAAAGATGTAAGCAATATTTCAACTGGAATTGTTATGGGTTCAGGCGGACCTTCAATAGAAAATGTTATCTTAGCTGCTGATAAAGCTAGAGCAAAAACTCCTAAATTAATGGGGCCATTTATTGTTCCAAGAACTATGGCAAGCACATCCTCAGCAACATTAGCTGTGCCATTTAAAATAAAAGGTGTTAATTACACCATGAGTTCTGCTTGCGCTACAAGTGGACACTGTATCGGAAATTCTGTTGAATTAATTCAGGCAGGCAAACAAAAAATTATGTTTGCAGGAGGTAGCGAAGAATTACATTGGGCTATGACCGCTATGTTTGATGCTATGACAGCTTTATCTTCAAAATATAATGATACTCCTGAAAAAGCATCAAGAGCATATGATAAATCAAGAGATGGTTTTGTTATTGCAGGAGGAGGTGGTGTCTTGGTCCTTGAAGAATATGAACATGCAAAGGCAAGGGGAGCTAAAATTTATGCAGAAATCACAGGTTACGGAGCAACTTCAGATGGATATGATATGGTAGCGCCTTCTGGAGAAGGGGCAATGAGATGCATGCAAATAGCTTTGAAAACATCAAAGAATAAAATCGACTATATTAATACTCATGGCACATCTACACCTGTTGGAGATATCACCGAATTAAAAGCAATAGCAGAAACATTTAAAGAAAAAATACCTAAAATAAGTTCCACCAAATCTTTATCGGGACACCCTTTAGGGGCTGCATCAGTTCATGAAGCTATATATAGCCTGATAATGATGAAAAATAATTTTATTACAGGATCTGCTAATATTAATGAAATGGACGAAGAAGCAAAAAAATTTCCAATAGTGCAAAAAACTGAAAAAGAAGTTAATTTAAATGCAATTATGTCTAATAGTTTTGGATTTGGTGGTACTAACGCAACATTAATTTTTGAAAAGATATAGATGAATTTAGTTAAAGGAAAAAAAGGATTAATTATGGGTGTTGCTAACGAGCGGTCAATTGCTTGGGGTATATCTCAAAAATTAGCTGAAGCAGGAGCTGAACTAGCATTTACTTATCCCGCAGACGCATTAAAAAAAAGAGTTGTACCATTAGCTAAATCTTTAAATTCTGAATTTACTCTAAGTTGTAATGTAGAAAATAAAGAAGAAGTTGTGAAACTTTTTCAAGATATCAAGACAAAGTGGGGGGGAATTGATTTCATTGTTCATGCAGTAGCTTTTTCCGATAAATCAGAATTATCAGGTGAATATTTAAATACAACGAGAGAAAATTTTTTAAAAAGCATGCTAATTTCATGCTTTTCTTTTACAGAAGTAGCGAAGGAAGCTTCGGAGATAATGAAAGAAGGTGGAAGCATGTTAACTTTAACTTATGAGTCTACTAAGGCGATTCCAAATTATAACGTGATGGGGGTTTGTAAATCTGCTCTTGAGGCAAGTGTAAAATACTTAGCAAGAGATCTTGGCTCGAAAGGTATTAGAGTAAATGCTATAAGCGCAGGACCAATCAAAACTCTCGCAGCATCTGCTATTGGAGATGCAAAATTTCTATACAAATGGAATGAGGATCATTCTTTTTTAAAAAGAAATGTAGACATTAAGGATGTAGGAAATTCTGCTTTATATCTATTAAGTGACCTTGCTGCTGGTGTTACAGGGGAAATTCATTATGTTGATGCCGGTTATAACAAGGTAGGAATGCCGGATCCTAAAAATATTTCTTAGACTGCAAAAATTGCATATCTGAAATAAAATCATAACAATTATAAGATAAATTAAAAACTATATTTAGTTAAAATAGAAATGAAAACATTTAATTTAAAAGTTAAGGAAAAATTAGCTAACTTTTTTGATTGGATCAAAGGTGCTCAATTAGTCGAGCTTAAAACCTGTAATATTAGTGAAGATCCTGTAAGACCAGAACTTGATATAAAATTTAGAACTGAATATGGGCGTAAAATTTATGGTGTTAAATATAAAAAAGAAATTTGTGCAATTATGTGTTTTGGATTTACAAATGATATTCCTAAAACGGTTGAAGAGCTGGATTTGATGACAAAAGATGCATATTTACAAAATGCCTTGAGAGATCAAAATACAGGGAAAATAGCAGTTGCCTACACCATTTGGTCTCAAAAAAAAGGTGGAGGAAAATTAATTGTTAAAGAGGTATTTAAAAAAATTAAGCAATCAAATCACCTAAATAGATTAGTCACTCTGTCTCCATTAACTAAAATGGCTAGAAATTTTCATTTACGCAATGGTGCTTTTGAGCTTCAAATAAATGAAAAAACTCAAAACTTTGAATATAAGATTTAAGATTTTAAGCTACAGCTTGCTTAATAGATAATTTAACTTTACCTCTATCAAAGCCCACAACTTTTACTGATACTTCATCGCCTTCTTTTACGACATCACCTACTTTTGCAACTCTTTTAGCTGCAAGTTCTGAAATATGAACAAGACCATCTTGTTTTCCTAAAAAGTTTACAAAAGCGCCAAACTCCATAATTTTAACAACTTTTCCTTTGTAAATTTTTCCCATTTCAGGCTTAGCTATAAGATTTTTAATAAATTCTATTGCTTTATTTCTTGATTCTTCATCTGGAGCAGCAACTGTTACTTCCCCAGTATCTTTCACATCTACTTTTGCACCAGAAGTTTCAACTATCTCTCTAATGGTTGCCCCACCTTTTCCTATCACTGTTGCAATATCTTTTTTATCAACTTTTATTGTTTCCATTTTAGGTGTGTGTTTTGAAAATTCTTTTCTCGATGATTTTATAGCTTTGTTCATCTCATCTAGAATATGCTCTCTACCACTTTTAGCTTGGTTCAAAGCTTTTTCCATAATTTCAAATGTAATACCTGTAATCTTTATGTCCATTTGAAGAGATGTAATACCGTTTTTAGTTCCAGCTACTTTGAAATCCATATCACCTAGATGATCTTCATCTCCCAAAATATCTGATAACACAGAAAATTTATCACCTTCTTTGATTAAACCCATGGCTATGCCAGCTACTGGTTCTTTTATAGGCACACCCGCATCCATTAATGATAACGAAGTTCCACAAACTGTTGCCATTGAGGACGATCCATTTGATTCTGTAATTTCTGAAACAATTCTTAATGTATAAGGAAAATCCTCTTTTTTTGGTAAAGATGAGTTAATAGCTCTCCAAGCCAATTTACCATGACCAATTTCTCTTCTACCCGTTCCTATTCTTCCACACTCTCCTACTGAAAATGGAGGAAAATTATAATGAAGCATAAAATTTGACCTGCGCATTCCATCAAGGCTTTCTAATCTTTGTTCATCATCTGACATGCCTAATGTGGTAACCACTAAAGCCTGAGTCTCGCCTCTTGTGAATAAAGCTGAACCATGTGTTCTTGGTAGCACACCCACCTCACATTTTATTTGCCTTACATCTGCAAGGCCTCTTCCATCAATTCTCTTTTTATCTTTTAAAATTGCTGTTCTAACAATATCTTTTTCAAGCAACTTTAACTGGGCCATCGCTTGATTTTCTGTTACATTTTCATCTTCAGCAAACATCTCTTTGCATTTATTGTCTATCTCTGAGATAGAAGTTGATCTTTTCTTTTTATCAACTTCTTTAAACGCCTTTCTTAAATCTGCTTCAAAAGTACTAACAATTTTCTTTTTAACGTCTGAATGATCTATCTCTTCAATGTCCCATGTAGGTTTTCCTGCTTTTTTAACTAATGATTCAATTGCTTTAATAATTGGAACAAAACTTTCATGTCCAAATTTTACTGCATCTAACATTACTTTTTCCGTTAATCCTGATGTTTCTGATTCTACCATTAGAACTGCATCTTTTGTACCAGCCACAACTAAGTCTAATTCAGAGTCTTTTAATTCTTCTGGTGATGGATTTAATAAATATTTTTCATCTTTATAACCAACTCTGCTAGCAGCAATTGGACCTTGGAAAGGCAGTCCTGATATAGCTAAAGCCGCTGAAGAAGCAATTATAGATAAAATATCTGGCTGATTTTCACCATCGTAAGATAAAACTGTAGGTAATAGTTGTACCTCATTCATAAAACTTGATGGGAATAATGGTCTAATTGGTCTATCAATTAATCTAGAGATTAGTGTTTCGGCTTCTGTCGGTCTTGCTTCTCTTTTAAAATATCCGCCAGGAATTTTTCCTGCTGCATAATATTTTTCTTGATAATTTACAGATAGTGGAAAATAATCTTGTCCATCTTTTAGTTTTTTAGCACCTACAGCAGTTGCTAATACAACTGTCTCACCACATGTAGCAATGATTGCTCCATCTGCTTGTCTGGCAATTCTTCCCGTTTCTAAAGTTATTTTTTTTCCATTTATTTTAATTTCTTCTTTATGAATTTTGAACATTATTTCCTTATATTTAGTTTTTTTATTACTTTTTGATATGAATCTGGATTTTTCTTTTTAAGATAAACTAAAAGTTTTTTTCTTTTATTAACTGATTTTGTTAGACCTAATGTAGAATGTTTATCCTTCTTAAAATTTTTAAAATGATCTGAAAGTCTTGTGATTTTATCAGTTAATAGACCAATTTGTATTTCGGTCGATCCAACATCTTTACTGTGGATCGCTAATGATTTAATTATATCGTTTTTTTTCTGTGTCATTTATTTTTATCTTTTTTATAATTTTTTCAATCTTTTCAGCATATTCAAATGAGTTATCTTCAACAAATGTAAGTTTAGGAAG
>MDTB01101241.1_pt1 | contig 27218 bp, 27 predicted proteins | sample 811161 | NCBI WGS metagenome assembly MDTB01 (sample SAMN05326650, study PRJNA326480) | marine metagenome | isolation source: seawater | place: Mediterranean Sea | collected 2009 | reverse complement strand
TCTGAATTTAATAAAAATATACTTAAAAGCCTATCATTAAATAAAACAAGAATTAATGGGATAAGAATTTGGAAACTTTTTGTACTTTCAAAATTTATGAAAAGATTATAAATGATAAAAAATAAAATTCAAAAAATAATAAGACAGATCAATATTTTTTTGAATAAAAAAAAATTCCCAAATCAAATAGTTATATATTTCCACGACACTCAACAAATTGAAATTGACGCAATTCAAGATATTATTCTTTTCTTTAAAAATATAGATTATGAATTTGTTACGATATCAGAAATATCTAAAAATTTTGGTACTAAAAAGAAATTATTTACTTTTACTTTTGATGACGGTTTTAAAAGTTGGAAAAATCTAATTCCAATATTTGATAAACATAAGGTAGAAGCAACTTTTTTTTTAAATTCGGTATTTTTGACAGATGAAGCTAATGATATATTTATTAAAAATATTGGTTTGGATGACAAGGATAAAATAATTAATGAAGATATTATTAAGGATTTAATTAAAAATGATCATGAAATTGGTGCACATACACATTCTCATTACAAGTTGTCACAATTAGATTCAAAAATATTTAAAGAAGAAATTGATAGGAATTTAAATATTCTTACACAACTTTCAAAAGAAGTGAAATCTTTTGCTATTCCTTATGGAATGAGGAGATATCTTAATAAAGATCAAATGGATTATTTAAAAAGTAAATTTACAACAATTTGTTTTGGGGAAGCAGGGATGCTGTACAGTCAAGATAATATAAATATTCAAAGATACCCATGGCAAACAGAAATAACTTTTTTTCAGAATTTATTAAATATAAGTACTGATACCACAATTTTTAACAAATTTACAAAAAGAAGTGGACTTGGCTAGTAAAGTATTTAATTTTTTGAGGTATTTAATTTAACAGTAGACTCGATTAAATAAACTATTAATTTAAAACCATCTCTAAATCTTGAGATTTGGGTTTCTCCATATATTCTACTTCTATAATGTACTGGGTATTCGAGAATTTTGTTTCCAAAATATGCTGAAGAAAAGATCAAATCAAAATCTCCAAAAGGATCCTTACTTTTTAATATATCTTGCCATTCATAAATCTTAGTTACTAGATTTCTTTTAAATACTTTTGTTCCGCATAAAGAATCAGTTAATTTTTGATTTATAATATAAGAAATAAAAAATTGGAACAAGATGTTCCCAATATTATTAATTCTTCTCATCGCACCGTCCTCCATTTTGTAAATCAATCTAGTTCCATTTACAAAATCTGCCCTTCCTTCTTCAACAATACTAAAGAATGTTGGCAACGTTTCAGGATCTACGCTTAAGTCTGAATCTAATATAGCTAATAATGCACCATCAGAATTTTCTATAGCTTCATATACAGCACCTGCTTTACCTTTTGAAACTTGTTCAATGACATTTATTTTTAAATTAGAATTATCTTTTTTAATATCTAAAGCATTTTCAAGAGTTAGATCTTCTGATTTTGCACAAACTATTATAAATTCAACATCTGTTCCTAAATCTGGCATTCGTGAAAACAAAATTGGTAAGTTTTTTTCTTCATTTTTTGCAGGGATTATGACTGTTTTAGATAACTTTTGGTATTCATTTGTTGTTTTACTAAACAACATATAGTTGTTAATTCCTATATCAAAAATATTAAATAATATTTCAAGCGCTTTATTTAATAAGTTTCCAACTTTAAACAACTTAAATGGAAAGATTTGCCTTGAATAACTTTTTATCAATTCAAAACCTGCGCTCTTGGCTATAGTATTAATTTTTTTTGGATGTATGTATGAACGGGGAATAGATTTGTTTTTTAAATTTAACATTTCAAAAAAATATAGAAAAAGGTTCCACTTAGTATTGATTGAAGTGATTAGTAATTTTCCATTATGACTAATTGAGTAATTAATTTTATCTAAAAAATGGTAAATATCTGAACTTAGTTCAAAAATATCGGTAACAATAATTAAATCATATTTTTTATCTTGATTTAAAACATTTTGAATATCATCTTCAATATTTACATATTTAGTTTCAATTTTTGAATCGAAATCATATTCGTTATTTTCATTAACAATATGGAGAATATTTGCTCCCTTGTCAAAATACCTTTTTATCTCGTTATAATGCCTTGTATTGTATGTTGTTGATGCTAACTTAAACATTGATTTTTAGTATAAATGTGTACAGAATAAATCAAAGAAGAATATATTTATTATAAATACCAAAGTAAATGACAGAAAACAGACATAAGCCAAGAACTGCAAATTTCTTTTGGGCAGGATCTCTAACTGATTATGAAGCTGCAAGTATAAATTCTTTTGTAAAGAATAGATTTTTAGTAAATCTTTGGACTTATAATAACAAATCATTTCCCAAGGTAAGCAATGAAGTAAAAATTAAAGATGCAACTGAAATTTTATCATCTGAATTACTAAATAAGCTGAATCAAAACTATCAAAGGGCAAATTTTTCTTCTTTTTCAAATTTATTTAGATACAAGTTAATTGAAAAATATGGAGGATGGTGGTTTGATACAGACTGTTATTGTCAAAAAAATGTTGAAGAGTTTGAAATGTTGCTTTCCGGACGAGATTATATATTGGGACTAGAAAGAAAAGATTATGTAGGTAGTGCTGTAATGTATTTTAATAATTTAGATTTACTTAATAAAATTCAAAATGAAGCATATGATCTAATTAAAAAAAACAATTTTAAATTGAAATGGGGCGAGATAGGCCCAGATCTCATTACTGACATTGTTATTTCTAATGGATTAATTGAAAATATGTTAGATCCAAATTATTTTTTTCCAATTTCTCCAAATCAAATACAAAAACTCTTTGATCCCAAAAATCAAAATAATAATAAAAAATTAATTGAAGACTCTTTTATTTGCCATACTTGGAATGAAATGTTTAGGAAATATAATATAAATAAACTTGTTCATCCTCCAGTAGGATCTTTTTTGTATAATGAATTTGAAAAAAATGGTATTAGACATACAAATGATAAAAAAATATACTCAAAATTTTTAATGATAAGATTTAATTTAGTAATTTCAATGCTATTTAAAATGTACTCAAGAATAAAAGTTACTTTAAAAAATTTTAAAAAATAATGATTAAAAAACGTGCGTTTATTAGGTATACAAGATATTTTTCTGGTGTTGCCACTACGGCCATAAGTATTTTCTTAATAAATTACTATCTTGATGCTAATGAATTTGCAGTTTGGGGTGTAACAAACTCGTTAATTTATATTCTTTCACAATTAGGTCAACTGACTTATGTTCAGTATGTAGAAAAATACTTTCCAAATTTAAATGATGAAGAAAAAAAACAAACTTTATATAAATTTATAAAAACAACTTTTGTATTTTTCCCAGTGTGGTTTTTTGTTCTAGTCTCATTATATTTTTTAAATTATTTTGAAAAATTTAACATAACAAATATAGTTTATTTATTTTTTATGATTACTTTCTCAGTCATAATTGAATCATCTATAGAAATTGTATCAAAATATTTATTAACAAGAAAAGATACTATAAGTTTGGATAAGATTGAATTTCTATATTCAAAGTTTTTTAGACTTGTTTTATTTACTTTACTTTTAATAAATGGTTTTAGCATTTATCATTTACTCTTTACAAATATAATTTTAAGGACTTACTTATTTCTAAGAATAATAAATTCAGATAAATTATCTTTATCTGATCTTTTTAAAGAGATCCAAAATGTATCTATTTGGGATAATAATTTTACAAAAATTAGATATACTTTTGTGGCATTTGGTATAAAAACTTTGCTTATTGCTTTTCTAAATATTCTATTTCTTTTTTATTCAAATTTTGCAACTAGTGGATCCATAGCAGTGGCGACATTAGGAGTTTTAATTGTAAACAATATTGGCCCAGTCGTTGCATCATTAACAAGTCTTTTATCTCCGATGATCTCAGAAAATGTAAATAAATCTAAAAAAGATACAAAATTAATTGGAGATTTTTTATTTATAAATTCTTATAGTGCCTCATTATTCATCACAATGAGTGTGACGTTTGTCTATACATATAATTTCTTTTTTAATATTGAAGAATTTTTAGGATTTAATCCAGATCGAGTAATTTTATTGTCTATTTTGGCATCTACAATTAGCTCTTTATATTATCCAAAGTTGTGGCATGTAAAGTTTTCTAATTCTGAAATCAGATTATTTAAAGTTATTATCTCTATATTTACGATTTCAGTGTTTTTCTTTTTATTTCTACCTATTAATTCTGATATTTTTGTGTATTATATTGTTTTTCAAATTCTTATCTACTTAGTATGTTTTTTATTGTACAAGTCTGAATTTCCATCTTTTAAAAATAAGTTTTCACTATCTTTTTATATTTCCTTAGTTTTAGTTTTGATTTCACTCAGTAACCAACAATATTTTCTTTTTCAAATCTTTATTTATTGTATTTTTTGTTTTCGGGACTATAAAAATGTTCGATCACTTCTTGATTCGAAAGAATTAAGTCAGTAAACGTCTTTTTTAGCTTGGCTACTTAACCAATGCTCAGATTTTTCATATAGTAAATGGGAATGCTTGTGTTTAAATTGTAAATTATTTAAATAATCAACACCAAACATACGAACTTTATGAATAGTTCCACCTACATCAAACTCAAATTTGAAATCAGTGTTATTATTTATAGTTGACCAATCTAGATTTTTATTTTTAGAAATTTTATAAAATTCTTCAATAGATTTAGCATAAACTTTTGGCCCAGTAAGTCTTTCAATATCATTTTTGTAAAGGCCCATGTTTAAATTCTCAAGTATCAACTCTATTGTACGAATTAGAATTGGATGGTTTTTCTTATAAAAAAGCGCCCATTGAACGTAGTTCCCAGGATTGGCTTCCGCACTTACTACTGCCTCATCGTTTTCATTGATAAAACTAAATATAGGCTTGTTAAATTTTGAATCAATATCAAGGTAAACTCCTCCATATTTATAAAGAATTAAATATCTCCAAAAATCAGCTTTTGCCACTGGGTGATTTAGTTTTTCAAATCCATTAAAAATTTCTTGATCAAAATTTGATTTAATAAAGTCATAAAGTTGGTCATCGGTATAAATATAAAAATTAAAATCTGGATTAATTTTTCTATTTTTTTCCAAAATTTTTTCAATTTTTGTTGGCAAGTTTTGAGTTTTCCATGTTTGAAAAACATTTTTTTCTATCACAAAATAAATTTTAGAGACATCATGTGTTTTTACTTCAATTATTTAATTATTATTAGATTGATGCTTATTTCGAATAATAATTATGCAAGAAATTGTGATTTTGTATTTTCAGAAACTGTTGACCACGAGACTTTTAAAATCCTAAACAACGATAATCTTTTTGTCACAGATAAAAGCAAAGATGGTGTTGCATACAAATCAATATGTTTAGAACTTTCCGATGGAGATAGTATATTTTGTAGAAATGACTATTTAGATGAACTATTTTTTCTGATAAAGCATACTAAGTTAAAAAATTTAAACTTGGTAACTCATCAGACAGATTTAGATATTAATGATAAAATCTTAAATAAATTACCATCAAATTTTGATTTTTGGTTTGGTATAAATAAAAATACAACCTCAGATAAAGTTATTTCAATACCAATTGGAATAGCTGGTAATTTTTCTTATAAAAACTTATTATTAAGCGATTTTGATAAAAATAAAATTAATAATTTTGATCTTAGAGCTAAAAAAGCAAAAATATATTTGAATTTTCAAAAAAATACCAATACTAATGAAAGAGAAAAGGCCATTGAAATATTGAAAAATTCTGAAAATTCAGTAATTGCTCAGCCCAATCTTCCAAACAATCAATACAAATTAGATTTAGAAAGATACGCATTTATATTGTGTCCATGGGGCAATGGCTTTGATACTCATAGAGTGTGGGAAGCACTATATTCAGGCTCTATCCCAATAGTTAAAAAACATACTTCTTTTGAATATTTAGATAACTTACCCGCACTTATTATAGAAAACTACGAAGATTTGTTAACAATTGATTTAAACGATTTTATTAATAACTTTACTATCGAAGACTTTAATCTAGAAAAGCTTACTTTAGAATACTGGATATCAAAAATTAAAAATAAGAATTTAGGATCAAGAAAACATACCATCAACGTAAGTTACAAAGTTACTTTATATTTTCATCTCAAATTAAAATTTAAAAATAAAATAAATAGTAAAATAAAAAAAATCTCCTACTATTTAAGGAAATTAAAATCTAAGGTAATAGATTAATATAAGAATTTATCAGTATTAATGAATTTACACCAAATAAATATATAAATATTATTTGTAATTTATTGGAACTTTTAACAGAACAAATTTTATCTAATTTTAAAAATACAATTAGAAATATTGGAATTGTAATAGGAAGGGTGTATCTTAATCCTGTTGATATATAACTGTAAAAAGCACTTGAAACTAAGATAAATCCTACTGTCAAAATTGTGATTATATCTAAATAGTTAGGCTTAAGTATATGAATTGTTTTATCGCGGATCGCAAAATAAATTATCAGAATTATTGTAGATATTGAGACAATAGAAACATGACTTCCTAACTTGTCAAGACTAAAATAATCAATCCCTATTGATTTAAATCCAAAAATAAACCTATCAAATGCATCAGACAAAGTATGTTCTGAAACATATTTACTAAAAGAAGGCAGCTCACTTTCTTCCATTGTGGGCCATCCAACCCTGTCGTTACTAGCTCTTACACCTTCTACAATTTCATCCCATGAATCTGCCCAGATATAAAACTCAGAATTCACATTATAAAATATATGTTTATTAAATTTCTGATAATTCTCAAAAAGATATGGTGAAACCACTAGAAAAAAAGTAAAAAAGACAATCAAAAATTTTTTTAAATAGTTTCTTTTATAAAATACAAAACCAAAAATAATTGTAAATAATGAGATTGCAAAAAAAACCGTTAAACCGGTATATTTCAAGAAATATACTATTGCTCCAGCCAGACCAAGTTTTATTGAATTTTTTGTAGTCGGATTATTAAAAAACTGCTCGAAGTAGATCAATAATAAGGAAAATCCAATAAAAAAAATACTTTCTACAAGAAGTTGATGCACAAGAGCAAACGTTGGAATTACAAGTATCAAAAAACTTAAGTTAATAAATATAAATTTGTTTTGGAATCTTTTGTTTAATTTTAAAAAAAATAGGAGAGCTAATAAGCATGTCAGTATTAGATTTGCGGTTTTTAAGTTAAAATAGTTTTCAAATTCAAGCAAATTTGAATCATAAAAGAACGATAAATAGTAATTAAATAACGGCATTCTATTTCTATCACCAAGATACCAATAGTTATCGGCGGCCAAGATTGATCTGACATGCATAAGATATGCATTTTCATCATATTTTTTAATTGGACTAATCTCATTCATAACAAGATAAGTAAATATAAAAAATATAAATATTTCAATTAAAAGGATAGAAACGGTGTACTTTTCGACAAATTTGTGAAATTTATTTAACATCTTAGATTTATATCATTATATATTGTGGTTTAGATTTATAATTCTTTTATGAATTTTTTATATTGCTTTGACAACAATTTTAACCTACAGGCATTGAATTCAATAAATTCGGTAATCAAAAATTCACAGAATAGTGATATAAACTTTTATATTATTCATAATTCTCCTGAATCATTTACACGTATTGTAAATAAATATTTAGCTAATTATAAGAATCAAATAAAAATTTATAAGTTTGATTTTGATTCAATCGAATTTCCAAAAATTGATAAGGCTCATATTAGTAAAGCAACATATTTTAGGTTATTTTTCCAAAAATATTTGCCTCAAGATATTGATTTCATTACTTACATTGACTCTGACATTATTTGTTTAAGTAATCCAATAAATAAGATTCAAGAGATGATAAAAAAAATAAATGAATATGAATTATTAATAGGTGCAGTAAATGAAGGAGATCAAAATGGTGAAAATAAAATCAGACTAGGACTTAAAAATGAAAAATACTTTAATGCTGGAGTAATGATAATTAATTTAAAACAGTGGAGGAAGAAAATAGGAATAGCAGAGATAATTGATTGTATGGATAAGCTAAAGAATAATATTTTATGGTGGGATCAAGACGTGTTAAATGTCTTGGTTGATGGAGATTATCTTGAGTTAAGTAATGACTTAAATATGAAAGTAAGTGATATAAATGTAAAACCTGAGGAATCAGTTATCTTTCTACATTATTCAGGTAAGGGAAAGCCGTGGGACAACTCTATTTTTGATGATGAAAGATCGGATTTTTATCAAAATGAATTTAAAAAAACAGGTTTCTCAGAATATCATGTCGACCCTGGTAAATTTAGAGAAACAGTCATGTTTTTTAGATATTTATTATTAAACAAAAATGATAAGTTAAACAAAAAAAAATTAATACATAGCTTTATTAAAAATCAATTTTTAGCATGAAAAATTTTACCTACAAAGGGAAGATCGAGTTAAGACCTGAACCTATAAATTTGGTTGATAATGATTTATATTTATTCCAACATGAATTTCAAAAGGAAATTAATGATTCGTCTGTTTCAATTGAAAAAAATATTTATTTATTAGGAAAAAATGTAATAAATTTTAAAAAATTTAAAATTTACCTAAAACATACATACATGAATAAGCCACCTTTAAAGAATATCTTTAAAACAATTCTGAAGTATTGGAAGATTAGATTTAGACAAATAAAAAAAATTAATTCTGGTGTATGGGTTATAAATAATAAATCTGAAAATTATTTTCACTGGATGACTGAAGTTCTTGCTAGAGTATTAAGTTTTCAAAAATTAGGAAATAAGCAAACTATTTTGTTACCTGCCCATTTTGAAAATTTAGAGTTTGTACCAAGAACACTAGATTTGCTGAATGTTAAATATGAAACATACTCTAGCGAAAACTTAGTAAAGGTTAAGGAGCTTTTTTTAACAAACCATACTGCACCGGCGGGCAATTACAACTCAAATATAATTAAAGACTTAAATATCAAATTAAACAATAATACAAAATCCATCGACGGAAAAAGACTTTGGGTAAGTAGAAAATATTCAAATAGACGATTTTTACTTAATGAAAAAGAGATTGAACCTATTTTAAGAGAGTTTGAAATTCAAATAGTTTATCCTGAGCAATTAGATTATTCACAACAAAACATGCTTTTTAGAGAAGCTCAGTTCTTAGGGGGTATTGCTGGTGCTGCATTAGCAAATATGCTTTACATGGAGATGAACAGTACAATTCTAGAGGTTAGAGCTAGAAATGATGATTTAAACAATTGCCACTATTCTTTAGCATGTGCTTTGGAAAACAATTTTTACTATATGATTTGTGATAATGATTCTGACTATAATTCAATTGTTAATGCCAACGAATTAAGGAAAAATTTAACAAAGATATTTAAAAGATAGCATTATAAGAAAGTTTTTTTCAAACTACTATTAATAATTATGTCACGACAAAATCTGTACATAAGTAACTATAAAAAATACAAAAATAAAGAAATTATTTTGTATCCTCATCTAGGTTTAGGTGACATGATTATTTGTAATGGTATGGTGAACAAATTAAGTAATTTTTTTTCAAAAATAAATTTAATAGTTGATAAAAAGTTTCATGATCAAGCTAAATATTTATATAGTAATAATCAAAAAGTTGAAATATTATCTGAAACTCCAACAGAAGTAAATAATTTAGATGATTATGTTTCTAATCTTGCATTAAACAAAAATTTAAAAATACTTAGAGTAGCTCAAATGAAATCTGGAAAGCCTTTTTATCATGAATTCTATAAAAGCATAAGACTTCCTTACAAAATATCTTACAAAGAATTCAAAATGCCAGAAGATAAACATTTACAAGATGAATTAAAAAAACATTTAATCAATATCTATAATGCAGATCCAAAAAACTACACAATAGTTCATAGAGATAGTTCGAACAAATCATATGATTTAAACATTGATAATCAAAATATAATTTTTGTCGAAGAAAAATCTGATTTATTTAAAAACATATTTCTATATAAAAAGATTATTCAGGAGGCCCGTGAAATACATTGTATAAATAGTAGTTTTTTGCATCTTGTTGATAGAGTTGATACCAAAGCAAAATTGTATTATCACGATGTTAGGGGAGGTATAATTAAGTTGAAAAAAGATTGGAAAATTATATATTATGAAAATAAAGATTGAAGTTTCTATCGGAGAATTATTAGATAAGATATCCATTCTTTTAATAAAAAAAGAAAAAATTAATGATTCTAAAAAACTTACAGAGGTTGATAGGGAACTCAAATATTTAGAAATGCATAGCCAACAAATAAGTTCAGAAGACAAATCAAATTATGATAGATTTTTGAAGAAACTTATATCAATTAATTCAAAGCTATGGGAAATAGAAGACGAAATAAGGATCCTTGAAAAAAATTCTGATTTTGACAAAGAGTTTATTAAATTAGCCAGAGAAGTTTATTTTACAAATGATGAAAGATTTTCTTGTAAAAATGAAATAAATTTATTTTTTGGTTCAGAAATAAATGAAGTTAAAGAGTATGTAAAATATCAAAGTGATTCTTAGGATTAAATTAGCTCCTCCATTTTTAAAAAGAAGTCATCTTGATTGTAATATTTTTTAACAGTTGAAATTGATTTTTTACTTATATTACTAAGCAAATTATTATCGCTTAAAAGTTTATTTATTGTAGTTGTCCAATTTTCGGTACTGTTGTTTTCAACAAACACAATATTTTCCATGTGACTGAATTTATCAATGTCCCAAAACCCTTTTGTTTGTGTAATTGCTACAGGAATTCCTAATGACATTGACTGAAGAGCTACACTCTGTCCAGATGGTTGGTAAGTTTCTTTTATAGGTAAAAATGTTAAAATGGCATTTTCGTAATATTCCTTTAATTTTTGATCGCTCATTGCGGTACTATGCCAGTTACCATAAATTACTTCAACATTTTCATTATTAATTTTATTTGATATTTCGTGACTAGTAATTATCTTGATTTTTATATTTTTTAAATTATTGCAGATTTCCACAACTTGATCAAAATCTCTGTTGCCATCGTTGCCAACAAAAAGTAAGTAACCATTTTTTTCAGGATCATAAGATTTTCTTGAGCTCCAAAAATTTAAATTAATTCCAAATGGGATAAATCTAAATTTGTCCTTAAATTTCGGAAACATTTCATTTGCTAATTGATACTCTCCCTTTCCTAAAAAAATGAAAAAATTAATCTTTTTTATAATGAAATTTAATAAAAATTTTTGCAAATAAGAAACAATTACTCTATCTCTTTTCTTTGAAAATAGACCCATCACAATAACAAAAAAATTTTTATTAACGGATCTCAATTTAGAGTACAAAATCATCGGCATTGCTGATATTGCAAGCCTGTCATTTGTAGAGATTATTAAATCTGATTTTTTTATTTTTGTTAAGTTTTCTTTTGAAAGCATTAAGTGAATATAAAAAGGAAGATTTGTAAGTTTTCTTAATACTTTGTCTATAAATTCTAAAAATAATTGATGTTTTTTTAAATCAAATTCGTTTGGTAGCATCTCAATAGAATCTATATTTTTAAACTTGGATTTCATGTGGAAATACCCATAAAAGAACTCTGAAGAATCTAAATTATTTTCTAGTATCTTCTTTTTCCTGCCACTCCCAAATATGTACAAAATATTGTTATAAGAGCTCACGACAGCATTTTAGTATTAATAGATTATAAAATTCTTAAACAGTGCTTAAAATGAAGCTATGAAATTGAGTATATTTACTTCCATGACAAAACCAGATGAAAGAAATGATCCTTGGAAGGAAGCTATGGAATGCTACAGAGACTTTGCTGATGAAGTTGTTGTAGTTGGCGAAAAGTGGCCGAAAGAATTTACATTTGAATATATTGGAGAAGTATTTCAGGAAGGTTTTTATAAATCAACAGGTGATTGGGTTATCTTAATGGATGTTGATACCTTCTTACATGAAAAAGATAAAGATAAAATACGAAGAGTTTTAGATAAATATGAAAATTTTCCTGCGGTTGCTTTTCCTAAATTTCAATTTTTTTTACCACAACGATTTAATTTTAAATCAAAAATGTGTATTGCTCTAAATAAGAAAAGTTTTCCAAATATTCGATTCGATGGTGGACCAGATTTGTGTCAACCAACAGTTAACGAAAAACTAATAAAACCTGATTCTGCCCCGTATGAAAAAATAGTAATTTGGAATTATGAAGCAATGTTTAGAACAAAAGATATTATTGGGAAAGATAGAGCTCGTTTCGCAAGAGCCTGGTTTAATTCTTTTGGAAACTATGGTGACAGGGGAGGGCCAAGTGAAGAGGAGGCATACAATGCGTGGTTTGAAATGATATCTAAGAGGTATTCATTTCATTACTTAAAAATGAAAATTGAAGACCATCCAATATATATCAAAAAAAGGTTGAGCAATATACCTAATGATCAATTTGGTCATAATATGTTTGGTCTTGCAGACGAAAATAAAAATTTTCATTTAAATAATTTTATAAAAACCTATAAAAACTATCTTGTAAATTATTTATTAGTTAAATGATTGAGTCTAAAAATAAATACATAAAAGTTATTGTTTTACTTTTTATTGTTTTGTTATTCACAAAAATAGATTTCAGATTCAAAACTGATATAACGTGTTGTAGTGATGATTATGATTACTTTATACACGCAGAGACAATTGCAGAGGATTTTGATTTTGATTACACAAATCAACTTGAGGGATTTGAAGAAGTAAGATTTAACAAAATCAAAATTGCTCCAAAAGGTTTTATTGGAAGTGGCTTTTTAGCATCACCATTTATTTTTATAGGAAATCTTTTAGATTCTATTTTTGGAGATATAAGCAATAATCACGTTAATTTCAAAATATTAATTTATTCATTTTCATCGTTTTTTTATTTTCTTGCGTCGGTACTTCTCATATATAAAAGCACTATCTACTTAGATTTTAAAATTACAACTTTTAAAACCCTTCTTTATATTTCAGGATCAGGTGTTATTTATTATTTTTTTGAAAGATACAGCATGACACACGTTTATGAAGTTTTTGCTAGCTCTTTAATTATCTATTTTTCTGCTGCTTTTTATTCAACTAATCGAAATATATTTGCTTTTATGATTCCTTTATCAGTATTTATTGGTTTTGAAATTAAATGGATTCATTTTTATTTCTTTGCAATACCGTTCCTTATTAAATGTATCAAAAAAAGTGAATTCAAACTATATAAAAATATATTCTTTATAGTCTCTTCAATAGTATTTTTATTTACTCATTTCCTTTCTACAAAACTGATATATGGGGTTTACACAATAAATTGGCATTACGTTTACTACAATTTTGAAAACAATGATGTTCAAAATTATTTCAATAATGGCTTTACTTCACCCATGTTTTATTTAACTAATATTAGAAATGTATTCATACATTTTTATACCCAAGAATTTGGGCTGTTATATTTTCAGCCAATAACCTTTGTTATTATTTTTGGATCTTTGATTTATTTCGTATATTCAATTTTCACAAGACAAAATATTTTAATTGCTTCTTTGTTTTTTCTACTTAGCTGGCAAGAGTTTGCAATTTCTTTGATTTGGACATCACCAGCTTCTTCTTATGGTTTTAGATATTTAATGAATCTTGCCCCACTAGGTCTAATTTTCTTTTGTTACATTTTTAAAAATTATAAATTTAAATATCTAGATTACTATTTATTTACCTTTTCTTTGTTTTCAATCTTTTCTGTTCTATTTTTTGAAACAACCGAATATACACAGTTGAGCTTAGATGCTACCTTAAATTCCTTTGGTGATTACTCAAAATATACTCAAAGATATTATCTATCTGGAATATTTAAATCATTACTAATTTTAGATTCATATTTAAAAATATTTACCACGAGTTTTCTTGGGATGTTTATATTTAAAGGTTTGGTTGATATTTTATCTTTAGATGGCTTGAACTCAACCTTAAATTCACTTGGCTTACCTATATCAAATGAAAAATTTCAAATCTTACTTGTTAGATTAAATGAGACTGATTTAATATTTTTTGGAATATCTTTTTTAATTTGCAGCTTGTTTGCATATTTAATTTTTAGATTTTTGAAAATACAGGATAATATAAAAAATTAAAATATTTATCCATGAAAAGAATCTAAATATAAGCGAAACTACAATTACTTGAACAGGAACTAATCCGTGATATAAGTTTGAAATTATTAATAAACTTTCATTAATTCCAAAATTCCCTGGTGTAAATTTAATGATATTTGCTAATCCTGATAAACAAACAAAAGAAATAATTTGAAGGTTGTTTATTTGGATATTTAGTAAATTAAATAGATATATGTGGCTGAAAATATTTATCAATATTAAAAGAATTGTTAAACAAAATAGCCTGGTTATTTTTGAGCCAGAAAGGTTCAATGATTTTAAGGAGAAAGAATTTAAAACATTTAAATATTTAAATTTATAACCTTTTGATGATACAAATAATAATGCAATACCACTCAAGAAAACAAGCAACCATAAAAAAATAAAATTTAAAAATATTGAATCGACGTAAATAAAATTTAAAAACGTTGTAATGAGAATAATTAATACAAAAATCAAATTTGTAAATAATGAATAATATATGTTGATATTTAAGTTTTGAGAATAGGTTAGCCCATAATTTTTTTTCAAATAATGAAATTTGTATCCAGTACCTAGACTAAAAGGAGTTGATAGATTGCCTGCTGTAGAATTAATTATTAATTTCAATGTTTCATTAAATGACATATCTATATTTTTTGTTAAATATATATTTTGGTTTAGTTTTGTTTTTACTAAATAAGTAACTATGAAAAAAAAAGTTAATAAGAATAGATCTAGAAAATTAAAATTAAATAAATTAATTAAATCATCCTGATTATTAAAAATAAATATTGAGAAAACAATTATAAAAAAATAAACAATAAATTACTTAAATTTGTTTTAAAAATCTTGAATATTTTCATCAACTCTATTCTCCAAAGTTAATTAATGTTTCCTTAAAGAATTATAAGGTTATTGTAAGTATTTGAATTTGCTATTCTCATTTTATTTGATTATGTTCAAAGATAATGATTAAGCAGCTTTATAGAAATTTACAGCAGCTCTTTGTCCCAAAAAGTATAAAAAAAAATTTTATCGACATATCTGAAAATAAGAAAATGATTTTAAGTGATAAAATTAAAGATACTTATATCCCAACAATCTCAGATAATATTTCAGCTGAGAAACTAGACGATGAAGTTAGTGAACATATAGAAGGTAGAATTTTTGTTGACAGAATAAGAGTTGTTCCCTGGTTGTCTAAAAATATTAATTTAAATAATCTTTCAATATTAGAAATAGGTTGCGGAACAGGCTCCTCTTCAATTACTTTGGCAGAGCAAGGTTCAAATGTTACCGGTATAGATATTCATAAAGAATCACTGGAAATTGCAAAATTAAGAGCAGATCTTTATGGTCTTAATATAAAATTTTTAGAAGTATCATCTATTAACATCGATGAATTAGAACAAGATTTTGATGTGATTATTTTATATGCAACTCTTGAACATCTAACAGTTGAGGAAAGATTAAATACTTTAAAAAAGTGTAAAAATATTCTTAAAAAAGGTGGATATTTAATAACTATAGAAGCTCCAAACAGGCTTTGGTATTTTGATTCTCACACGTCTGAATTACCATTTTTTCAGTGGCTCCCTGACAATCTAGCTTATAAATATTCGAAATATAGTCCAAAACAATCTTTTAGTAATAATTATCTAGATAATGAATATGATAATTTAACTTCCTTTCTTAGAAGAGGAAGGGGTGTAAGTTATCACGAATTTGAATTAGTTTTCAATGATCTTAGCGAATTAGATATTCTTTCAAGGTTGAATCGTTTAGTTTTTACTAAAGGGTATATCAATACATTTTTTGTTAAACCAGTTTATAAATTTTTTCTTAAAAAACAGATTAAAGTCCCAAAAGCTTTTTATGATGAATATCTAGATTTTATTATACGATTATGACTTTATTTGTAGTTACTTATTATTGTTTTTTGGACAAAATCTGAAACATCAAATACCAAGCTATTGATTTTTCCAAAAGCTAGATAGTTTTTAACTTCCAACAATTGAATATTGGTTAAACTATTGCAATTAATAAAATATATAAATGTATTTACAGTTTCATTAAGATTTACATTTTCATTTTTACATTTACTTTCAAGGTTTGAAACAGAAAATGTACTATATCTATTAAGAACCTGATTGGTTGATAGATCCTCAATATTTGTGAGCTCCATTTTTTCATAATTGGGCCCATGATCTGACTGTATGAATACAATATCATTTTCTAAATCAAGTAATTTAATTAAATTACTAATTTTCAAATAAGCACAATCTAGAGATTCTTTATATGAATTAATATTTGTTTTCGGTAGGTCATAAATTGGTTCATCTAGTAATTCACAATTTTTACCTAAGAGGTAAGGCCCGTGTGTATCCATAAAATGTAGAAAAACTGCTTTAGGTTTCGTTTTATTATCAATATGTTTAAATACTTCATCTAATTCTGGATCACTACAACTTTCATTACAACTAATTGAAAACACTCCATTTATATTTAAAAATCCCTTTTCAACTAATATTTTCAATGGTGTTCGCATTATTAAATCGTAATATACAGAGTCTTTTTCGCTATAGTTATCTAAATCTGTTGTGATGCAATTATCATTTTTAACTAAATTACAATTGAAAGCTAGACCAAATTTATATAAAGAGTAATTGTTACTTCTTAAAATATTTTCAAATAATGAATCTCCCTCACGATAGGATTTTGACAAATTTCCTCTTTCAGAGAATGCAATATCTCCATTTTTAAAAATGTAGTTCATATTAAATAAAGTTGACATTGTATAAGTTGTTCTTCCGTATGAAGATGCCGCAAGTTTATAATTAATTAAATCATTGTTGTTAAATAAAGTTTTAAAATTAGTTGTGTCATAATCGTAAAATTTTTCCATTGTAGGCAAGCTCGGTAGACCATCATAAATAATAAAGTACATATCAGGTTTTTTTGTAAGAACAATATTGTTGTACTCATTTATTTCAAAATTATTTACTGAATTTTCCGATGAAGAATTTAAACTAGTCGAATTAAATCCAATAATTATTAAGAATACAAAGTAAGTTAGAGTTGAAAATTCAAATAATCTATTAAAGGAATCATTTCTTGATAAAACCAACATGAGGACCAATAAAACCACAAACAAAATAAAGCTATAGTTTGGAATAAACTTTATAAAATCAAAAGCTTCAAAATATATAAAAATTGTTATATTCGAATAATTAAAAGAAAAATAAAATAAAATTAATGCAAAATATTCAGAATTATTTATATTTATAAATCTTTTTAACAAGAATCTAAAAATGTTAAATAATATTAAGTACAAAAAGGCAAAAACTAAGAGCTTGTAAATTTCACTTCTTCTAATTTGAAATAAATTTATTAAAAATAGCTGAATAAAAGGGAATAGAAGAAATAAATTTTGTAACAGTAATTTCTTATTTTTCATAAATGAATTCTAGCGAATTAATTTATGATGAATATATAATTTAAAAGTGCAAATTAAAAATTTTCTAACAATGAACTCAACTTTCTAAATCATGATTAATGAAGATTGCAACATTCACAATTCAGTAAAAATAATTGAACCAGTAAACATTTATGGTTGCACTTTAAAAAAAGATGTTTTTGTTGGTCCATTTGTCGAAATTCAAAATGATGTGTTTATAGATGAAGGAACAAGAATACAAAGTCATACTTTTATTTGTTCAGAAGTAAATTTAGGTAAAAATTGCTTTGTTGGACATGGAGTAATGTTCATTAATGATTCATTTTCAAACAGTACAATAAATTTTGCAGGACCATACGAACAGACAATTATTGAAGACGGTGTCATAATTGGCTCAAATGCGACAATAATGCCAGTAAAAATTGTAAGTGGAGTTATTGTTGGAGCAGGAAGTGTAGTGACTAAAGATATTCTTGAGGCTGGAAAATATGCAGGTAACCCTGCTAGAAAGATTTCATAGATGAAAAATATTGTATTAATTGGGCACGGATATTGGGGTAAAAATTTAGAAAGAGTAATTAAAAAAAATAATACCATTTTTAATTTAATTGCAATAGTTGATCTTCAATATAAAAGGCATGAAAACACTGATGGTTTGATATTTTTTAATAATATCAACCAACTATTGAGGAGCGACTTAGTTATTGACTGTGCTGTTATCTCGACTCCTGCCGTCGATCATTATTCGACAACAAAAAAATTAATTTTGAATGGCATAGATTGCTTAGTAGAAAAACCACTAGTTACTAAAAGCTTCCAAGCAGAAGAACTGTTTAAGTTATCAAAAAAACATAAAACAACATTGATGGTTGATAACACTTTCTTGTACGATAATTCAATACTTAAGCTTATTGAAATAGTTAAAAATAAAAAGTTTGGAAGAATATTACATATAAATTTTGAAAGGACAAATTTAGGTCCTGTCAGGCAAGATGTAAGCGCATTGTGGGACTTAACTGCTCATGACCTTTCTATCTTATTAGCGATAAACAATGTCCTACCTGAAAAGATAAGCGTTAATGGTGCAAAATTTATAAATAAAAAAATTTATGATGTTGTATCAACTAGTTTTTTCCAAAAAAATATTTTTATCTCTTCTTTTTCTAGCTGGCTTCACCCTGAAAAAACAAGAATAATAAAAATTGTTGGCGAAAATAATATGGTAGTTTGGAATGGAATGGATTTAAATGAAGAACTAAAAATTTATTCAAAATCAAAAAGTACAACAAAAAATATCTCTGATGATCTATATATAAATATGACAAGTACAAAAAACTCTGGTTTTACAGTTCCATATATTGAAAGATCGGAGCCACTAGATTCTGTGTTTAAAGACTTTTATAAAAGAGTTACAAAAAAAACTCATAATTTATTGAATGGGGAAAAGCTTATAATAAGTCAAATCAAGATGTTAGAAATGATTGATAAGAAACTTTCATAATAATGAAAAACTTAAGAGTACCCTTCAATGATTTGTCAAGAATTCATAAACCTATTGAAAGTCAAGTCATAGGGAATATAAAAAAAATTGTACAAAATAACAGTTTTATTTTAGGAGAGTTTGTTGAGGAGTTTGAAAATAATTTCTCAAAATTTTCAAATTCAAAATATTCTATTGGCTGTGGCAATGGAACTGACGCTATAGAGTTAGTTTTAAGAGGTCTTGATATCAAAGTCGGTGATGAGGTTATTGTGCAAGCAAACACCTTTATAGCAACAGCACTTGCAGTCACAAGAACTGGGGCAACTCCAATATTTGTTGACAATGGAAAAGATTATTTAATCGACATAGTAAATGTTAAAAAAGCTGTTACAAAGAAGACAAAAGCAATAATTAGTGTCAATTTGTATGGTCAAATGGGAGATAACTATAATTTGTCGAAATTAGCAAAAAAATACGGTATATATTTTATTGAAGATTCTGCTCAGTCACATGGAGCGAGTCAGAATAACAATACACCAGGAAAATATTCCATAGCATCAACCTATAGTTTTTATCCAGGTAAAAATTTAGGTGCTTGGGGAGATGGAGGGTGTATAACAACTAATAACAAAAAATTTGCAGATAAATTAATATATTTAAGAAATTGGGGAAGCAAAAAAAAATATTTTCATGATGTTATAGGATATAATTCAAGACTTGATCCCATACAAGCAGCTGTGTTAAATGAAAAACTTAAATATCTTCATGAATGGAATTTAGATAGAAACAAAGTTGCAAAATTTTATCAAGAAAATTTATCTGAAAAATATCATCTACCTAGTGTTAACAAAGGTAATTTTCATGTTTGGCATCTATATGTAGTAAGAACCAAAAATAGAAATATCTTGATTGATGAAGGAAAAAAACAAGGTATCGAATTTGGAATTCATTATCCAAAACCAATTCATAAACAAAAAGCTTATAAAGAAATGAATAACAAAGTATTAATAAATAGTGAGAAATTTGCAAGTGTACTTGTTTCCTTGCCAATGTTTCCAAAAATGAAAAAATATGAAATGCAAAAAGTGGTCAGTTTTTTAAACAATTTTTAACAATGCTTCAAAATAAGAACAAAAAATTTTTTTTTAGAAATCTTAAAAGATTTGGACCAAGGCTTAGTTTCATACTTAATAGGTTCATCCCAACAAAAAACTATTCCTTAACTCACTTCACTGGAGATCATAAGAATATGGTCTCATTTGCTACTCATGTTCAGCAACTTACACTTGGTGCATTATATTCAAACTTTAATAGTTTTAATTTTTACTCTAAAGAACATCTTTACATTGATGATTTTGAAATAATTAACAACAAGTTTAATTCATATTTTTCCTACTTTAAAAAAAAATATCGTTTCTTTTACTTTGATAGACCTGAAACAAATTATTTCAGACGAAAGAATTATTTTTCGAATGATGAAAATGACTTTCCAATTAAAGATGAAGAAAAAAAATATTATATTGATAATTTTCACACCTTTAATAAAGATTTTTTATATGAAAAGTTATTGATAAAAAAAGATGTAAATATAGATGAAGATACTTTAGTAGTTCATATAAGGACTGGAGATATATTTTATGATAACTGGCATAGCTTGTATAACCAGAATCCTTTGAGTTACTACTTGAAGATTTCAGAAAATTTTAACAGGGTACTTGTTATTTCTGGAAAAGAAGATAATAATCCTGTGATTAAGTTACTTAGCGATTATAAAAAATTTTCTTTTCAAAGCTCAAGCTTTACAGATGATTTCAATGTATTACTAAATGCTAAAAACTTGGCTACTTCTGGTGTAAGTGGTTTTCCTCTATCTGCAGCCTTAATGTCCCAAAAACTAGAAAACTTTTATCATTCTGATTTGTATTTAACAGAGCACTTAAATCCTGAAATGTTAGATGAAAAAAAAATTAATATTCATTCATATAAAATACTAGACTACATACCTTTAAAAAATTTTGTTAAAAATGAGATAAATGTAGCAAAACTTACAAGCGACGATACATCCAAGATAATTAAAGTAAATTAAATATCAGTTTATAAATTTTTTTATTAGCTTTTTTAATAGTCTCTTTGGATACCTAATTTTGTTTAGATGTAAATAAATGTTGTTTATATTTAAATAATTTCTTATCTTTTTAAAAGTGTTGAAATCAATATTTTTTATATTTCTTTTTACATAAAAAGCATCACCAAAGTAATTAAAACAGTCAACATTTGTATAAATTCTAATAAAATTATATTTACTTAAATATTTATCAATTTCAGAAACTAATGCATTATTTTGATAAAGATATTTTGTATTTATTTCAGTAAAAATAAAATTTACATTTTTTAATTCTTCTCCAAACCCCTTAAGTACCTCCAATTCAAAACCTTGAACGTCTAAAGTTAGGAAATTAAGAGTATCTATACCTAGCGAATCAAATCTTTTTACTTCTATTTCCTCAGTATCTTTAAAACTTATATTTGGTTGGACTACCAAATGAAGTTTTGGAGCAAGTATTGAAGAACTAAGCCCATCATTCCCTTGTGATCTATTTATTCTATTTATTTCGTTTTTTGATCCAAGAGCAAAGTTGTAGCACTTAATTTTATCTAAACTTTCTACATTCTTGATTAATTCTTTGAATATATCTTTTTGTGGTTCAAATAGAATGACTTCTTTGTTATATTCCATGTATTTTTGAACTTCTTGACCTCTGTGAGCACCGACATGAATTATTCCATTTATTTCTTTTGTAAATTTATCTATGAAATTTGATAACATGTCCAAATTTTAACATTTGAAATATGAAATTTTTATATAATATTAGAATTTGATATATGATTTATTGTTTTGATATAGATGGCACATTATGTTCAAAAGACAATCCAGATTATAATTTTGCAGAACCATATAGTGACAGAATAGCTGTAGTCAATAAATTATACGATGAAGGAAATAAAATCATTTTGTTTACTGCAAGAGGTGCTGCTACTGGTATTGATTGGGAAGAGTTAACCAAACAACAGCTTAATGAGTGGAATGTAAAATTTCACAAGCTAAAATTTGGTAAACCACATGCAGATGTATTTATTGACGATAAAGCAAAAGACTTGTTTAATTGGTTTAATTAAAATAAAAAATTAAAATTTAATAAATCAAAACAAGCATATTATTATTGTTTTAAATCATGAAATTTAAAATTTTAGATTGTACTCTGCGAGATGGTGGGTTCCACACAAAATGGGATTTTAATAACGAATTAGTTGACTCGTATATTAATAGTGTAAATCAACTCAAAATTGATGAATTAGAAATTGGTTTTAGATTTACCGAAAAAGAAGGATGGCTAGGTAAATTTGCTTACACAACTGAAGAGACACTAGAAGAATTCGAACTAAGAAGTGACCTCAATGTAGGAGTAATGATATTTTCAGGTGAGTTTGTTGATAATGGTGAGCTTGATAAAGAATTATTAAAAAAAATATTTCCATTTAAGAAAGATAAAAGCAGAATCGATTTTGTAAGAATTGCTACTTATCTTCCTGAGCTTGAATTTGCGATTCTGATAGCAAAGTTTTTAAATAACTTAGGATATCATGCTTCTTTACATTTAATGAAGATTCATAATACTACTGAATTAGAATTTACAAATATTGCAAAGAAAGCTGAAGTAAATAAAATAGATAGAGTATATTTTGCTGACAGTTTAGGCTCAATGTTTCCAAATGACATCCAAAGAGTAGTTGCATCTATAAAAAAAGAATATTCTGGGCCCATAGGACTCCATGCTCATAACAACTTAGGATTAGCTTTTATAAATTCTGTTGCTGCAATTGATTGTGGAGCAACCTGGGTAGACGGAACATTAACCGGTATAGGCAGGGGTCCTGGAAATACAAAACTAGAAGAGCTTTTATTTCATTATTTTGAAAATGACGATAAATATAACGATAATTTAATTAAATTATTAGAAGACCATTTTTACCCCATCCAAAACAAGTATGGATGGGGAAGTAATCCATTTTATTTTCTTGCTGGTAAATACAATATCCATCCATCGTATCTTCAAGATATGATTGAAAATGATAAGTTTGATAGAAAAGACATTCTTTCGTTTTTGATGAACTACCAAAATTTAGATAAAGAAAGTTATAATCCAGAAATTGAAGATACAGGATACATTCATTATTCAAAGCTTGTTAATGGAAATTTTGATGTAAACAAATTAACAGATAAAAAAGAAGTTTTAATTATAGGATCAGGCGATACCGTAAAAAACAACAAAAACGATATTGAATTATTCATTAGGAAATTCAAGCCCTTAGTTTTTCAGCTTAATAAAGGTGAAATAATTGATGAAAACCTTATTGACTACAACTTGTATTGTCATCCTCAAACAATAAAGTATGAAAATAATAATATAAAAAATCCAAAGAACAACACAATAATTCCTCCTAATTCGATTGATTATGATGTCAAAAACAAAAAAGTAAAATTTTATGGACTGCAGGTCGAAAAAGAAAAATTTTCAACAAATTCAACTAATTGTGTAACTCCAAATTCACTGGTTTTATCTTATGCATTGGCGATTGCAAGTGCATCTGAAAACACAAATATTTATCTTGCAGGCATTGATGGTTATTTAAATAACCAAAATAAGAATAATGAGATATCTACAACTTTAGAGCTATACAAAAATCATTATGATGAAAAAAAATTGACTTCAATTACCCCAACAATTTTTTCAATAAGTCAAGTAAGCCCTCATAAACTACTCCGAGATATTTCTAAATAAATATGTCTAACATTGGTTTAATTCCAGCCAGAATTGGAAGCAAAAGACTATTAAACAAACCTTTAGAGATGATTGAAGGATATCCAATGTATTTTCATGTGTATAAAAGAGCTCAGCTAAGTAACTTAGACAAGGTATATTTATGCACTGACAGCAAGAAAATATTTAAACAGGCTAAAGATTTTAATATCCCGACAATTTTTACAAGTTCCAAGCATAAGAATGGAAGTGAAAGGTGTGGTGAAGCAGCAAAAAAATTAAAGATTAAAAAAAATGATGTAATAGTAAACATACATAGTGACGAACCTCTTCTGGATCCGGTTGTTGTAAATACAGTTATTAAATTTTTTGAATCTAATAATTTTGATATTGTTTTTCCACATTTAATCATCAACAAACCAGAAAAAAACAATATAAATTCTGTAAAGATTGTTACAAATCACAAGAACAAAGTTTTATATATGAGTAGAAGCTTAATCCCCAGCAACTATACGAATCTAACAAAAATAAAAAAACAATGTGGTATAACTGCATTTTCAAAAGATATATTAGATCTTTATAATTCTTTATCCATGTCTATAAATGAAAAAATAGAAAAAATTGAGTTGCTTAGGGCTATTGACAACGATCTAAACATTGGAACAGTTTTGGTGGATAAACCCAGCATGTCAGTCGATACAAACAAAGATCTTATAAAAGTAAAAAAGATTATAAAAAAAGATAAAATTTTAAATAAGTATCTTTAAAATCTAGTCGTATTTTTTAACGTACCAATCATCAACTAGAGAAAAGTTTTCTAGAACCCTTTTATAATTTTGATTAATTAAATATGAATAAATAGATTCTCTTTTTTCAGTAAAATTGTGTTCTATAGTAATTATTTTTATGTCAAAATGATTTAAGTCAATTGATTTTATAATTTCCAACTCTGTTCCTTCCGTGTCAACTGAAAGGTATTCAATTTCTTTTGGTATTTTATATTTTGATGCGAAATCAGAAAATGAAAGTGTACTTAATTCATATTTTTTATTATTTTTCAGCCTATAATTTTCATGAATATCTTTTGATTTACTATCTATATTTAAGCTGGAAAATTCTGGTTTATTAGTTTCTAAGAATTCAACTTTCAGACCAGTTTCAGAAAAGATACAATCATAAGAAATTGTACAATTTCTATTTTTATCTATTTCCTGCTTCCATATATTTGCTGGCTCAACAACAATACCATTCCAGTTAAATTCTGTTTCAAGCAGATATGTATTCGATAAATCAATTCCATTTGCCGCTCCAATTTCAATAAAAAACCCATTTTCAATATAATTGAGTTCATTTAAGATAAATAAATCCTGAAAAATTTGAGATTTCGACTTATCTACAAAACTAAAAAGTTTTTCTTTATTCTTTATACGAGGATTATTAAAAATAAATTCATATCTGTTATATTTATGCTCAAAGTTTTTTTTGGAGTTATCTAAATTAACAAAAAAATCGTTTTTAACAATTTTCAAATTAAAAATTTTTAATATTTTATGTATAAGTTCTTTAATTTTTTTCATAGATTCTTTAAGGATAATAATTAAGTGGGAAATGAGACAAATATGTTTGAAAATTATGAATATAAATTATGAATAGGGCAGTAATAATTGTGTTAAAAACTCTTTTATTCATTTGCTCTAACTTACTTAAGTAAATAGATGCTAAAAATACAGCTAAGTGAAACAGCTGAATTATGTATGTTGATTTTATTGTATCTCCAGTCCAATTTGGATAAGCGATTGAAAAAATTAGGTATCCAAAAAAACTAAACAAAATTGCTTTGTTTAGATATTGAATTAAAAATTTTGATTTATTTGCTCTGTATGCAAGCAAACAAAAAATAATAATAAGCAATGTAGTGAAGATTGAAATTATATTAACCCTTGCAAAGTAATCCCCAATAAGTAGTTGATTTCTACCAACATCTAGGAATCTTGAAGTAAAGGTAAAGTATCCCCAATAATCTCCCCATAAATCTGAATAAAGAATAGAAATAAATTGATTATTCAAATGAGGTCTTATGGGTTTAGTAAATAAATATTCTAATTGTTCATAATTTGGGATATAGAAATTGAAATTCTGATTTGAAAATGAAAAACCATTAAAATTTTGATTGAAAGTAGTAAAACTACCATATTTACGATAAAGATCTATATAAAACCAGCTTGAAAGAGCCGCTCCAATTGCCGCACATAGGGACCATAATTTGAGGTATTTTAAATTGAATTCTTTAAAAAAATATAAGTAAATTAATGGTAAAAATAATAAAAATCCCCACTGTCTACTCAATGCTATTCCGGCAATAATAACGCCCGTAAAAAAAATTGGCTTAAGTTCAAATCTAAAATCATTTTGCTCAAATTTACATATAGAGTATATAAATAAACTCATAAAAAATAGTATGTATGGCTCTCCTCTAATCATTGAAACGGTTCTGTAGTTAACCGCTAATAAGGAAACTAAAATTAAATAACCAACATTAAAGATATTTTTAGATTTGTTAAATCTCTTTAAAGTTAAAAGATTAATAAATATTGTTGCAATATACATTATTGATTGAAATATTTGAGTAGCATTACCATAAATTGGTCTACAATCATTTAAGAAATCGGATGACTCAATTAAATTTCTACAAAATACTTGGGCTATTGATGGAATAAAATATCCTAGTGGAGGACTAAAAAATTCTCTACTATCATCTGGTGTTGGAAGCTTAAAGTCTCTCGGTAAATATCTAGAAAAGTAATCAACGTAATAGAAATGAGCATTTCCATCATAACCTAAAATCGGATTGTAATAAAAAATGTTGTAAACCAAGATAAATATTGTTGACACAGTTAATCCAGCAAATATTAAATTTGAATATGTGATGTTTCGTAATTTCATTTTTTAATTTTATATATGATTTCTAACCATTGTTTTATTTTATTGGCACTGATGGGGATAAGTGAGGGGATTAAATTTTAATTTTATGGGCCTGGTGTGGGCTTGAGTGGTTTTTTGATCGATAGATTTCTGAAAAACCCTTGTGGGCGCTACAGGATTTGAACCTGTGACTTCTTCCTTGTAAGGAAAGAACCATTAAATAC
>MDTB01101987.1_pt1 | contig 27221 bp, 20 predicted proteins | sample 811161 | NCBI WGS metagenome assembly MDTB01 (sample SAMN05326650, study PRJNA326480) | marine metagenome | isolation source: seawater | place: Mediterranean Sea | collected 2009 | reverse complement strand
TAGAAAAGCAGACCAGAAGGTAAGCTCATTGGCTGAATAGACACAAGGTCGTTAGCAACCAATCCACCGAATACACGACGAACGATTGGGAAAGCAATGTTTTGGAAACCGCGCATGTCGCCAGAAGCGGCACCTGAAGCTCCAAGAGTACTTTGCTCTCTAAGTAATTGAGCGGCTTGGTTCTCTAAGAGAACGGCCATATTTTCACGGGGTTGGTCGTTAAGACCTCTAAGTAGACCTGTGCGGTTCCACTTTTCTGTTAACCGTTGGTGTTGTGCGCCCATATGTCGCGAGCGGATACCTTCGGTCAACTGCTTTAATGTAAAAGACATGATATAACTCCTTTTAAGTTTTAGTCTTAGTTTTTTATATTGTTGAGTTGATTACTTCTTGATACCTGCCAGTGTGGCCCAACGATCCAAACCCTTGCTTCCATTTGCCGGTGCTGATGACCGAGCAGGGCTACTTCCGGAACCGCCGCGAACCAATCCTTCATTTAAGTTAGAAGATCTTCCTTGTTCTCTTCTTCGAAGGCTTTCGGTAAGGCTAGTATATAATAGCTTAGCTTCGCGTTGCGTTTTGGCATTATCAAGAGCCTCAACAATTGCACGCTGTTGCTTAGCATTCAAGTCGTGTTGTTGCATTAACTTATTAACGTAAAGTAATTTTGCATTGAACAGATTTGATTCTTTAAGTTCACGCTTGGCAGCAGCTGCTTCACGCTTAACTTGCAGAATTAACTTGTTTTGTTTCTGAACAAACTTCTTTTCTTGCAGACGACGTCTTGCAAATCTACGGCGTGAAGCTTCAGAGATTGGCTCTCCTTCAATACTTCCACCACCAAAGTGAGCGGCCTGTGATGCAGCGTCACCTTGACCATCGATATTCAACTCTTCACCAGCAGCATCGCCAAGTTCTTCAGCTAATGCATTAATAAGAGTTTCCTCATCGACTTCAATAACTTCTTCTGAACCACCAAAATGTGCTTGAACCTCTAAAGGATCTCCCATTTCAGCGAGTCTTCGTCGACGAGCTAATCTACGGCGTCTTTCGGCGAGACTTGAACGACGTGATGTAGTTGCACGAGAGCGTCTCATTCGACGAAGTTCTCTACGGATAGCTGCTTCGTTGATTTCAACTACTTCGTCGTCGTCATCTTTTTTGTCAGCATCAGTCATTTTCTTCTTCATCTCATCTTTTTTCTTCATCTCATCGTTTTTCTTCATTTCGTCTTTCGGGCCTTTCTTATCCATTTCACGCATCATGGCCTGGATCTCTTTCATCATGTCAGCTTCGTCGTCTTTTTCAGCTTCGCCCATTCTTCTGCTCTGCATTGCATCCATGTGATCGGCGTCTGCGTAATAGGCTTCATCAACGTCAAGGTCTAATTCCTCATCGTCTTCATCGCCTTCGTCCTCATCGTCTCCGCCGCCAGCAGCAGCTTCAACTTCCATTCCAATTGCACTTGCAAGATCTTCAACGGCAGACTTTACTGCGTCAACATCAACATCGGCGTCACCGCCTTCGTCTCCGCCCTCATCTTCATCTTCAAGGTCAAGGTCGAGCTCGTCATCTCCACCTTCTTCTCCTTCTTCGGCTTCAAAAAGCCACCATGCATTTTCGTTGATCCATGATTTTTTATTTCTTCTAGACATTTTTTTGCTCTCCTTAAGAACTTCGTTAATTTCTTTTCCAAGTCGACGATCAGCTTCATTTGTTAAAACCAGTTGTTTTTTCAGCTTTTTCAACTCAGATAAAATTCTGATTTTTTGTTTGGTTGATTTTGATTCCTTTAATTTAAGTACTAATTTAATAGCTCTTTCACGTAATTTTTTTGTGCGACGGTCCAAACGTGATTCAACAGTAATATTAACTGTCACGTTTTTTTCATCTTCTAACTCAGTCACTCCAGGCTCGTCATCCATATCATCCTTTAAAGGAGGCACAGAGACAGAATCGCCCATGGGGGGAGCGGCATCGAGCGCTGTAGAAGAAGCTGCTACGGATTCGAGATCACCCATCATATCACCTGAGGCAATATCAGGACCAGATGCCATTTCATCTTCGGGTAACTCATCGCCTGAATAATCCATTGGCTCATCCGTCAAATCCGGGACAACTTCTTCGTCGTCGGCGATTTCTTGCTCAATAAGACGTCTTATTCGTGGAGCAATAGATTCAATAATTTTGTTTGTTGCGTTTTGTTCCGCAACTTCTTTAAGCCTTTTTGCATCAGCAATGGCTTGATCGTATATGGTGCTCATAAATTTCTCCAGAGTATTTGTTCATAAATATGTTGTTGCGTGCTAAAGACGACTTTTTTTTAACCGTTTTGCTGAACGTCGCTTTGCTGCGGCGCGTTTTTGGCGTTTCTTTTGACCCTTTGTTTTTGCGTACTCGCGATCCTTGATTTCCCTAAGCATGCCGGAATTTTTCCACTTACGAAGAAATTTTTTGACTAGCTTTTGGTTTTCAGTTTGTGTGTCTTTATTTCTGGGATTTGCCCGAACTTGAAAATTAAACTTACTCATAGTATTCCAACAACATTAACCTTATACATTCCTTCAACTGTTTTAACGCTATATCTTTTAGCGTATATGCTGGATCTTCGTCATCAGACAAAGGTTCACGGTTATAATTATGACCTGATTTTTGATTATCCACATAAAATCCGTGCGCATGTGTATTTGATATGCTTTTTGCTGATCTTCCCAAGTGTCCCTCACGGTTTTTGTACATACGAGGGAAAGGACTCAAACCTTTAGCAACGGCTTCAACTTTGATAATATCGTGATAAGCAGATCGATCCATGCCATCATCACCCCAATCAGAAACAGGTGGCTGCATGAATTTTTGTATTTTATCCTTTAATATTAATTCTTCATCTGTGTAATCAAAATCCTCGTATTCATCAACAAAGGGCCAGCTGTTTGAGCCAACCCAGTTGTGAATACGAGGATTCTTTGCAAGCCTTGCTATACCAAGATCAGAGCGTGCATCCGCCGGCAGTGACATTTCTACTTATCCATTATGTCGCCGGCTCCTCTGTTGCCGCGCGCTCAAATGTCCCATCGTTCTGCCATCGACCGAGTGTAGGTGTCAACCAGTCACCCAGCCGTGAAGACGTGTTGGACGGTGATAATGTCGGAGCTGCTCCCTTTGTAGTAAGGTCAATGCCAGTCGCGACTTCTGGGGTCCCTGGCTTAGCACCGGCTGGTGGGAATGCATTGCTTGTCGAACCATACTTGGTTAAGAATCCAGCGGCATAACCACCCGGACCCTGAGCGTTTGCTGCACCAGCTGTAACGTCAGGTACATATTGAGATGGTATGTTTAATGAAATTGTATCGACATCTGCAAGATTAGGTGCATTCGAGAACGTAAGATGTGCGACTCCAAGCTCTGTCTTGTAGTTTGTTCCCATATATTGTTCAGCACCGTCTGGCCCAGAGACACCAAGAGCTAAATCTTTATCGTCATCGCTAGCTGGGTTTAACAGCCGTTTATATAAACTAAGTGGATCATAGCTTGATAATCCCAAAACGGAAGCTGGAAATGCGAGTTCTAACGTTGCGTTATTACGACCCTCTGTTGCGCCGGTACTATTGATTGCACCGTCGTTCGAGGTATAATCTTTTGATGACTTTGCAATTTCACTGCCGTTTATTGGGCCCCAGGTAGGTTCCGTTGAAGCGGTAAAATTTGATCCTTCTGTTATGTTAATTACTTTTCCTGTTGACATGTAATATATCTCCTAGATGTTTTTTGTTACTCGTCTTTTCAGCGCCTTCTTGCGCATTTGGACTTTTTTCATCTCTCTAACTAACTGTTTATGCATACGATTAATTTTTGCCTCTTTTATTTTTAAGGCCTTAATAAAATCAATATCGAGTTCGAGTTGTTTTGCTTCTTCACCCGCTTCGTATTCAACTGGATCTACTTTTTCAATTGGCGTTACTTCGCCTGAAAGTGAGGCTGCTTCGCGTAATACAAATTGTTTTAAATTAAATGGTTTTCTTCTTGCCATGATATATCTCCCGGCTAACATACAATAAGTATGTGTTAATTAATTAATTGCTTTATTTTTCATTTTTATCAAAAGCCAACGCAGCCCAATTTCCGGCACCTTCAAAAAGATCTTGAAGATCGTTTTCTTGAACCGTTTTAGAAGCCTTGTCAGTCGCGACTGGCCGGGCTGTGCGATCGTTGTTTGACATACCTTGCTCAACTAATGTAGTAGTAGCAGTATCTCTAAATATATCAGCCATTAAATCATCCGATGTCATACTAGCAATTGTTTCTTCATTAATTCTAGATTCTACCTTTTTTGAATCTAACATTTTTCTTTGCTTTTCAAGACGTGAGACTTCTGCGTCATATCGATCAGCTCGAGCAGAAGAAGAAGGCCGAGGCGCAACGGCCTCGACCAAAGCTTCTACCCCTGGCTCAGAGTTGATGCCTTCGATAAGAATTTCAACCAAACACTCTTTTATTAACTTTTTGAGAACTGAACGTTTAACTTTAGCCATTATATTTCCTTTTATGCTCTTTCATCTACACTGTAAAGATTAGATCCACTAGGGATATTTGACAACTTAGCCATGATGCTATAGTTTTCTAAAACATATATCTCGTCAACCTTGGCGTGTATCACTGGGGACGAAGAGTTTGCGGCAACGACCATGTGTTTTGTGTTGCCAGTGCCACCATTCTCAAAGGAGTATTTAACTTGCGCAGCGGATGTTGCTGAAATCTGAAACCACTCTGTTTGAAAAGGAAAAGCTACCTTTGTTTCTGAATCAGCATCTCCTGAAAAAAGATAAGGTACCTCATTTTCTACGTACGATCCAGAAGAATTGTATATTCCTCCAATAATGCCGTCTCTTCTTCTATCTATATCTTGATAAGCCATTGTTATTTACTCCAATCTAAAATATCGTTTAGTATTCTATCGACTCTGTCTGATTTCTTAAAATGTCTTTTTAAATCAGCCTCTTTAATTTCACGGCCTTCTTTCATCATAAAAGCGCCCGGCGTTGAGGGCTCGCTAACAAAGTCCCAGCAGATAAGCTGGAAATCGTCCTGTACGACCTGATGATCTCCTTCGCGACGGGTCGATCCAACTCCGCGAGAAGATATTCCTAATGTTACTCCGGACTCTATTAAAGACTTAAGTATTTTACCGCTGGGTGTGTCTAGTATTTCTACTACACCATAACATACATCGCCGTCCATGTAAGCTTCAGTAACGAGGTGTGACGCGTTTTTCAATTCAACAACAGAAGATTCAGGATGATCTAACTCGCCGAGCGCACGCCTTTCTGCAATAAACTTTTGATAGTTACGTACTTCGCGTTCGAGTATCTCTTTTGGGTAAATTCTGCCGTTTTGGTTAAGTGTGTTTGACTTTTGTAAAACACCACGCATGACGGTTTTTCCACCGTTGCCTGCACGTTCCTCTAAAATCTTGTTTTTATCATAAGACCAGTTATGCCATTCTTGAAGGAGTTTTAGTGTATTATCCATTTGATCTCTCCTTGAGTTCGTTTTGCAATTGACATAGAAGCATGAATCGTCCAAATGATTCATCACTTATATCGGTTGTATCAAGAGTACGTAACTCAACAATAACCGGTTTAATTTTTGACTTTACAATTTCAGACTCACATGTCAACATATATTTGTTTAAATCTTGAATGCAGTTTTCCTTGATAGATCTAAGGGTTGACTGAAAATTTGGTTTTCTGTCTGACATTACATAATTTCTAATTAAAGACTGTTGTTGCTCAGTTAAACGCGCACCATATTTGTTGTTAAACTTCTCAGTCATTATTTTTAAAACAAGGTTGTCTATTTCTGGAGTTGTTTGTTCAGATAAGTTTTTTAATATTTTTTCACGAGTTAAAATCTTATGAGCTTTTTGTTCATATTCAACAATGCGTTCTATGTTTGGTGACTCAATGCGCCAATCGTTTAAAAGTGTCTGTACAGTTGCAAAATCCTTGTATTCTTTGATTCTTGTACTGTAAAATGACTTACCAAAATTTATGTTAATATCACGTATCAATTTAGATTTTTCACGCTCGAGCTTATGATAATCATGTGCACGACAGGCTTTTTTTGCTTCACCTAAAATAGCAGTTGCTAAACTTGCGTTATCGATATGTGGTTTTACCAACGCTTGAAAAAGCTTGTGTTCGCGATATAATTCGGAACCTGGCTTAAAATGCTTTCGTATTATTTTTTTGGCTTTGCTTGCCAACGTTGGATTATTTTCAACAATTCCTTTTGATACCGTCAAAATTAACTGCTCATAAATAATCCCGACATTTCTTTTTTTGTTGTGGGATCTTTTAGTCATCATCTTCCTCCAATTCGAAGCCTAGATCTAATTCTTTTTCTTCTTTCAATATTTCTTTTTTACCAAACTTATTTTGCATTGACTCTAAAGTACGCTGCATTGACATATCCAAACTGGGACGGTACCCAACATAATTATCATCAACTTCTTCTTGTTCACCTAAAATTATGTCTGCCAGCGATCTTGAGTGCTCGCCGAACACGTTACCAAATGGATTTTTAATAAAATCTGTATCGTAAGGGTTGTTTAGCGTATCCTGCTTTCGACCGCGTTTTCCGGTCGAAGTCATTGTAAGGAAATCAGGCATATTGTTTTCTAGCGACCCTCTTTTTACTTTTCGATCTTTCTTTTTTGATAGCGGCTCGCCGAACGCGTTTTTTGCTATTGATTTTTTTGGTCTAATTAAACTTGAAGATATTTTTGACATGTCGATTTCTTCTTCGTCTCCTTCTTCGAGATCCACGTTGTCGGTCTCGCCCATAGAAGATTTTGCTTGTATGGGGATACCATCAAGGAGGTCAGTGCCCGTTGGAAAATCTGCTGCGAATAGTCCACCACCTTCATCTCCTCCTCCTTCATCGCCGCCGGCGTCGCCACCTTCATCTGCTCCCGGGGGTTTTGCGGCATCTAATTCTAGATCAATAAGTTTTTCAGCTAATTTTTGTTCTTCAATTTTATCAATCTCGTCGCGGGTGAAACCCATGACGTTTTTACGAATCCACGTACGTGAAACCATGCCTTCTGGAGCTGTGCCCGCAATACTAAATTTTTGTTCAATAAGTCCTAGTTTTTGCTGCTGTGCAAGTGAACTTGGGTTTGATAAAGACAAAGAAAAATCAAGCAAGTCTTCACTAGTAAAACCGTGTGAGAACAAGTGTATCATTGCAATCTTGTTGAGTTCAGCGATAATTGTTTTTTGTATTCTTTGGATAGTTCTTGAAAAACGAATATCTTCTTGCGCAAGAGTTGCTTTTGCACCAATATCTTCGTCATATCCTAAATAGGCTTTTGGAATCTTGAGTGCGGCGAAGAGTTTTTTCTGTATGTATTCAACATCTTCAATAGCACTTGTGTTTGATCCACCTGCAAGACTGTCAATTTTTGTTCCGGAATCTCCGCCGCGGACGGGGATAAAATAATCTTCATCGACGGACATTGGATTATATCGTAGGTCCATTTGGCCATTTGTTTTATTTATAACCGGACTTCTTTTAAGAACAGACTTGGCCTGTTCGACATAATTTGGAACATCCTCCGGAGGAACGTTACCTACATCGATGTAAAAGACTCTTCTTTCTGGTGATCTCATTACGCGATAAACTAACATTGCATCTTCAATGAGGATAAGCTGACGCCATATACGTCTAGCAGATTCCAAAACCGATGATCCATATGGCAAAAACGCGTCATTACCAAGTAATCTAAAGTGACTTATTTGCCAATTTTCAAGAACTTGATTACCTTGTGTAACCCATCTGAACCTTACAGCTGACGGATCGTTTGGGTCAAAATTCTCTTCGCGTTCCATTTCTGTAATTGGAATTGGGTATGCGTTAATCACTCCAAACTCTGGATGTACATCGTTAAAAAGAAAAAAGTCTCCATATTTACATAGATTACGTACCCACATAACTAAATTAAAGTCAATATTTAGAGTGTCATAAAACAGTGTATTTAAGAGATCCCTTATTTTTCTATTGTCAGATCTAATATGCAAACATTTGCCTTCAGCATCTTCTGAAACTGTTTCTTCCGCATATATGTCTAAAGCAGATGCAATTTCTGGGGTTGCCTCCATTTCAGAAAAATCTGAGTATCTGGCCATTCGATCAAATGTTCCATATGCACTTAGCGTTGAATTGTAAACATCTGAGTGTGCTTTCTTAAAAAGCTCTACAGCGCTTGATGCATTTTTTGATTCTGGATCGTAGGACCTAACTCTTCTTTTGATCGTCGGACCAGATCTAAATAGTTTAGTCAGTCTTCTGAATAAGTTAGTATTATTGTTTTCAGCCATTGTTACCTCTTAATAACTAATTATCATGATTATTTTATAAGCCAATCAAAATTAGTATACACACTCTTTCCGTTTGATAAGAGTCTTTTGTTTCCTGTTACATCAACAACCTGTTTAGGCTGCGCGTTTATGACAGTTTCACCAACAGGAGTATTTGATGTTCCAAAAGCAGCTAGCATTGCTTTATTAATGTCCGTGCCAGTTTTACTGTAATGTGGTGTTGTATCGTATAACCAGACACCGATTGCCAAAGCCATGATCAAATCATCATTTTGCCCTTTCTGGGCTTGTGCTTTTCCGTTTTTCCACACAAAGGTTTTGAGTTCAGAATAAAGTCGTGATGATCTAACTGTTATTTGCTTTGTACGAAGTACCTCTTCTAGTTTTGTTAGGATCTGTGTTCTTGTTTTAACGTTCGTCTGAAACCCTATTTTGCCAATATCTTTAGTACCATACATGTAGGAATATCGATCACGCTCACTTTCAAAATACAGATTTCTATAGTCCATCTCAGTTAATTTCATAACAACTGCATAACCATAGGAATTGTTTTCTGGACAGATTAGTGCATCGTTATATCTGCGTCCTGCCTCGGCTAGCACTTGAGCAAACTTATCAGGTGGTGCTTTACCTCTGTATTCTGCAGCGACAGATGAGGACTCGATATCGATAACGTGAAACGTTGAATAGTCTGCAGCGTCACCCCGGGCAACATCAGCAGAAATTATATATTTTTTTTCAGAAAGAGGATAATCCCAAACCCAAACACCCATCTCCGGGCCCCACTTGTCTACTGGATTACGTATCCAGCCTCTTATGTAATCAATATCCTCGACTTGCAGAAATGTATCGCCTGATGCTTGGAAATCGCACAGAAGCTCCTGGGCAATTTGTTTTTTTGCCATGTTTTTTGTTTCTTTCTCGAACCATACATCGTCTCTTTCTGGGTGCACGTCCCATGGCAATTTAATTGGATTAAAAATATTTTGACCGTCTTCCGCTTGCTTCCAAAGATCATAGTACTGACCGCCAACTCCGTTTGGCGTTGAAAGAACAATTGCTCGGCCACCAGTTGATAGTGTTGGATACAGTCCGGTCCAGAGTGTGTCGAAATTTCTTACAAAGGCAGCCTCATCAACAATTAAAAGGGTCAGCGCTTCGGATCGACCAGCGTCTTCAGAAGTTGGGATAGCTTTAATTGTGGAGCCATTTGAAAACTCAAGGGCTTGTTTGTTGTTATTGACAATTTCTGGAATAAGAAGCCATTTAGGCATTGATTGAATTACAAACTTTACCTTACGAATAAAATTTTGGGCTACAGCAAGTTTAGTAGCGATAACAAGAATATTCTTATCCTTATGAAATATTGCTAACCATGCAGAATATGCAGCAGTAATTGTTGATAATCCGAGCTGACGGCTTTTTAAAATAATATTGAAACGATTTGCCTCAAACGCGTCTACACAATCGTCCTGAAAATCAAACGTTTTAAACGGAATTGCGCCCTTAATAGGGTGCTGAATTTGTACGTATCTATTAAAAAAGTATGTGGGTTGTTTTCCACACTTTATTATCTCTTTTATTTGACGCTGCTTCTGTGTAGTGGCCATTTTTACACATCAATTTCATATAATACAGTCGCTCTATATCGTGCTCGCACAAGGCTTTGGTTAAATTGTAACGGAGTAAGATCGGATTGACCGTCGCTGATTGGTTTTACTTTTAAAGTTGTTTCAGCTAACTCTCTAAACTCTTTTTTTGCGTCTGCTATTTTTTTGCCTATAGCATTGAAACTATCTTTATCAAGCTCTTTTTTCTGCGTTGCTAATCCCTTAGATGGTACAAAATTAACGCCTCTTTCGTATCTTATTTCTAAGATCATCTGTCCATCAACGTCAGTACCAAGCTTGTGCCGCAATGCGTGATTTGTTTTATTTAAATCTTGCATCGATGCTTTTCCAAATGTTGCGTTGAGTATACCCTCAAGAATATTGTGTTGTGTCATGCTAAGCATTTTTTTCTCCCGGTTTGCTAATAAATATAACCTTCTCGACCTGTTTTCTTTCTGGACGCCATCCAGCTTCCCATTTTTTGCGATTTGGCTGACGAAAATAAAGTGAACAGTCTGTACAACAACCGTGATTAATGTGTTCATGTACATCTTGCATATCACGTAATGCAAAACCACAGATTAGGCAATCTCTAGCCGTACTTTCATAATTAGTCGGTATTATTATTTTTATACCATTTTTTTCAATAGAAACCATATCAGACATATTCGACCTTTGAATCTTTACCGGACTTGGTTATATCAACGATGTTATCGACTGAATCTTTAATTACATCTACATGTGATATCACCATAATCAAACGGTAATATGACTTAAGTCGCTGCAACAATGTGGTGACTGCCTCGAGGTTTTGTGGGTCAAGTGCGCCAAACCCTTCATCGACAATAAACATGTCAGACTTGTTTAGGTTAGACACATTCCCTAAAGCAACACGCAACGCCATAGATGAAACCATTTTTTCCATTCCACTTGCGCACTCAATGGGGCGACGAGAATCGCCGTAGTTTATAAAAATATCTGTTTTTTTGTCGGTAATATCTAACTCAACTGTAAAACCAGCTGTATCCTGAAGAATGTTTGACATTTCATTGTTAATAATAGGAAGCTGTTTTTTCATAATATAGGCTGGAATCCCTCGCCAGGACGTTGCGCGCAGCAAGAAATCATAAACTTGCCATTCAACTTGGAGCCTGTCAAATTCAATTGACTCTTGTTCTAGCTGTTTTATATTTGCCTGACATTCACCAATTTTTTGTGCAAGATTAAACATTTCCGATTTGCATTCTTTTATCTTTATGTCGATTGATTTTAGTTTGCGTTTTAGGTTTGCTAAAACAACTGACTTTTCTTCGTTAGACCGTAACTCCATATCGGTAACCTCATCTGATAGCTTTTGGATACTTTGATACGTGTCATTCAGGTTGCGATTTTGACGTTCTAGCTTTGAATTTAAGACGACAATTGCCATTTTTACATCCTGTATATTTGACAGCGTCTCGTTGTATTCCTCTATTTTTTGGCGAAGGCCTTCACTCTCTATTTGCTCGAGCTTAATTTTAGCCTCGCCTAATTCTGATGCTAAATTAGAAACGAGTGCTTTCTGCTCTTTTAGTAAGACTTTGTTTTTGTGGCTGTCAGCTATAAATTTACAAGTCGGAAACGAGTCTCCACATGGTACCTCTTTAAGTAGTGACACAGACTTTTTTTGAGAAGCCATTAATGTACGTTCTTGCTTTAGGTTCATCTGCATTTTTTGTAAATTTCTACGCAAGCCCTCAAGTAATTCCAAACGGCGATTATATGATTCCAGTGGAAAATCGTCTCTATACGTCTCGAGTCTTTCTAACTTAATATGACTATCTTCTAGGCTTTTTTCTAATTCAGTTATCGTAATCTTAATATCGTCAATTGAAGATTTTTTTGTTTCTAACTGTCGACGTTTTCGTGCTAGCTGTGACGGATCAACAAAGTCTCCATCTGATTCTTCGTTTGCCTTTTCCGATAAATCTCTGTATCTATCATTTAACTCGTTAATTGTTTCAGACAGATTTGCTCTCTGTTCTTTAAAATGCACGATATCAGTTCTATTACTTCGTACAAGTGCAACCCAGTCTTTTTCAGAAAGCCGTTTTAGCATGGTTTTAACGCCGGCTGATTCCTCCTTTACGATACTTTGAAACTGGTCATATACATCTAGACCCATAAAGTTGGAAATAGTCTTTTTTCGTTCGGTAGGGCCCTGAGCTATAAAAGAATTCATATTCCCCTGTGCAGCAAAGGATGTCATCATAAAATCTTCCGGCGTACCGATTAGGTTACGTAGTGATTTTTCTGTTTCGCGGCGTTGCTCGCCGGACATGTCACGGACAATTTGGCCTTCATCGTTAACCTCATACAGTGAAAGGTATGACATTGCTCCCTCGTTCTTTTTACCTCGCGCTGGATATCGAACTGAATGTCTTTCAAGACGGTATAATTTTCCATTTACAAGAAACGTTATATCTGCAGAGCAATTTGATCTTCTTGTGTTTATTACATGCTGTATTGATGCAATTCCACGATCATTAGAATTGTAAAGGCCATACATTAATGTACCTGGGATTGAAGATTTACCACATCTGTTGCGACCAAATAAGCCCACAATCCCACTCAGTTTGGAAAAGTTAATCGTGTTATCTTTACCGTAACCAAACGTGTTATCAAAGTTCATTTCCTTAATCGACCATTGATTGCCTTTTGCATCAGCTGATATTTTTATCTTTGGTACAGTTTCATCGACAATTCGATCGACCTCACGCCAAAAGTCAACGTCTGGGTCTTTATCGTCAGACCATTCTCTTAGTAGCTTCTTATGTGTCGAAGGATCAGACAAGTCTTGTACCTTGATTTTTTCTGAAGTTTCAACAGATATCGAGGATGGTTTTAACTTCAACTGATATACTACTTCATCTGCATTGTGCTCGCGTCTTAAGACGGTTGCAATTTTTCTCTGTGTTTTTGGGTCTAACTCTGTAGTTGACCTAATACGAAATCGTGCGCCGGCCGGCCAAAGCTTCATACACTCGGAAATTGTTGATTGAATTGAGCCTTGCCAGTCGACGGTGACAAAAGGATTAGCATGAAGGATTGGGAAAAACTCTACATTAAAATCATCCTTTGACTTGATATCCCATACTAGAAAGCCTTTTTCTCCCGATTCACCATAGTTTTGTTGAATAGGTGATCCACAGTACCATATACGGCCGGCTTTATCTAGTTGTTGACGCTTATGTATATCTCCAAGCATAACGTAGTCGAAACCGCGAAAGAAGTCCATCTTGCAGTCGCCATCCAGCATAAAATCAGTGTCTGTATGTGATCCCCAAACTGCGCCATGGTACATTGCAATAGAGATCTGATCTTCGGTTGGCCTGACAGACTTATAACCTTCTTCATCAAACGGCGAAAAGGCACACCACGCAAAGTCTGGATTATTAGGGTCTGTGTAAATGCCGGAATCTCTATATAGATACACGTTTTGTAAATTCAACGCACGCAAAATAGGGGATATTGCATCCTGTCTATCTTTGTTTAAAATTAAACCATCATGATTACCAAGAATTATGTGTACCGGTGCTATTCGTGACATTTCTGTGAACCACCAGTTTAAGCAGTCGATTAGCTCTGGTGATATACCCTGCGTTTTTGAATGCACTATATCGCCGGCGAGACAAATAGCATCGATATTCAAGTCACGAAATTGTTCGAACATGTTTGTAAATGATTTACGGTATTCGGCGTGACGTGTTAAGCCTCGCCAGTGTACGTCAGCAATGTGCGCAATTCTCATATTATCTCCTTCCTATATTATACAACACATTTGATGTTTTTATAACGCATTAATGCGGCGGTACAAAGAAGAGTTACGGTGATATTTTTTCCGGCTCTTAAAAAGTGTTGTTATTGTTTGTCTGTCTGTGTCACCCCAGTCGGTATCTTCAGGGGGATCGACATAATATACTTCTTTATCATACATGAGTAGGCTGTCTGCTATACGATCCTGCTTTGACTGTGCGTCAGAGTCAAGGCATAAAATCACAGAATCGCAAAAAGCTACCAGTTTGTAAAATAAAAGACTTGCTTCTGATAATGATGAACCTAGTAGACATGTTGCATTTACATGACGCGTCTTTAGTAGGTCAAAAGGACCTTCAACTAAGTGAACCGGTTTAGAATATTCTAGATCGATTTCATTGAACACCAATGTTTTCTTATTTGCTTTTGCGTTAATATAACGGTATTTATTTTCTGGATCGATCGATCGGGCAGTCCAATAATTTAAATTACCATCTGCGTCGAACGAAGGAATAATCAATCGACGGGACAGGGACCACTCTTCTGAATAACCTATCCTATTTTGCCAAATGTCTTCATCACTTAGACCCCGAGCTATAGCATAATGATACACTGCTTTTGCAGCAGGTTTGTTTAAGTTTTCCATGAGTAATAAAAAGCCGTCTGGTAAGCTTACAGCATCTAATTCGGAAGAATCATCGAGGCTATAGTTGTAGGTGAAGTTTTTTGCAAAACGTTGGTAATATTCGGCTACCTTTTGAGGCGCTTTTTGCTTTATCAGCCTTCCAAGAGAGCGTCCTTTTTCATTGCACACCCAGCAGTGCCAAAGATCAGAATCAAGCCTAATGTTCATTTTTAATTTTTTGGTTGCTTTACAATAAGGACAGGGAACCATCAACTCAATCTGATTATTTTGAAGCTTCGATTTGCCAAATACTTTATTTAAAAATGATATTTTATCGTTCATGCATATATTTTAATCAACTTGTTGCAATTTTACAAACCCAGCTCGAGCCACAACCCATGCATCAGACATGTCTCGAGATTCAGGAATGGTAATTTTTTGTCCTTTTCTTGGTCCAGATTGTAAAATCTTGGTAGGCCAATTATATTTTAGATGTGCGTCAACCCATTCAAACACTTGTTCCTTAACATCTTTTCCAGCCTTTTTCTTAGACTGAGTTTTTATTCCAACTAAGCTACGACATGTATTAACTGGCACTAATTGTGGTGTTGCTTTGATTTCATCTTCACAGATAAATTGTACTATACCATTGAAAGCAGACAAAAGAGTAATTGTACGTGCCGATGACATACCCCGGGCAAACTTTTGAAAATATTCCTCAATGTATATGTGTGTGATTTGAGGATATCGTTCTAATATATTTTTTAGACTTGCTCTGAAAACAAATCCTTTTTTTGTTAGGCCTTTTGTCTTTGAAAGTGATATAAAATCCATTTCTAAAAGATTGCCATCTAGATCTAGCACAGTGTATCCAACTGTTGCTGTAGACACATCCAACCCTATTATCATTAAAAATCCATTTTTATGCGAAACAAAAATTTGTTTTCCGATCTTTTTATGACCGGCTGTGCCATTTTTGCTTTCGCGACTACGTTTAGATTATCATCATGCAGGTAAACAGTAGATATGTAAACAAATTCATTGGCTTGTTCGTTTTCCGCAGATGAAGGTCTTAGTTGCTGATAGTTTGGATTCGATGAACTGTTTACTTTCGAAGCCTCACAGAAAACGTTTGTCTCGAGAACATTGATATTGTTATCTGATTTAAACTCTACAATCATATCTCTATCCGCAAAAGCATAAAGAGAAGGGTGACGGATATAAGCTAAACCTTCGTTATAATATACGTCGCCAACTTTATTCCAATTTGCGGCAGACCCGGACGTCTGATGTCTGTATAGAACGCCATGGCCGTTGTCGCGTAATTCAATGAAAGAATTTTGGTTTGGGTCATCATACAATGCACTTTTCAGACGCAACGATCCTGGTTGTATTCGGTTGCCATAGTAAAGTTGAGGTATATCAACTATTGTAGTTAACGGACCTACAAAATCAGATGCATCAAACGACCTCGCGATGTTTGGGTCATCCATAGAAGGAATTATTAAATTAGGCAAGTTGTTTGTCATTTCATCCCTATCAACAGTAAAAAGCTGTATTCCGTTATTGTAACGGCTATCTGCATCTTGGGTAACAGACGCACCTTCTGATAGCGATTCGAAGGTGCTATTTGCAGCATATGCATCATCAATAAAAAACAGTCGGCTATCGCGTACATCGCTTAAGTCGCCGATGTTTTTTGTATTTATGAAAAAACCGCCCTTTTCCAAAAACACGCTGCCGGTTGGATGGTTTAGTGTACCGTAATTTGGCTTAAAATATCCATTGTCGCACGGTAATATAAAGCAGTTCCTGTGTTGGTGTCCTTTTAAAGTTCCAAAAGACGATGTAAGCTTAAACACTGTGTTTAAGGATTCATGTGGGAAGTGCGATCTGTTGTGGTTTGACAGCCCGGTTCCGTTGGATCTGCCAATCGATTCTGAAACATGGTGTACAAAAGGAAAAGCTAAATTTGCATAATCCTTTAGGAATGAATGTACGTTAACATTTGCAAAACCGCCAATGTTGGCATGGTTTGTGTTGTAAGGAGTATGGGAAAACCTTCTTGCGACGTCGACATCTGTTGAAAATATCCCGGAGATTGACTGGAAAGACAGGTGTTCGAAGTTGATTGAGCCTGTAAAAGTTTTTACGCCACGATGGAGAGTTGCCTGCGCCGAGGCCGGTGAAATTCCCGTGGCGTAGTTAACTCTAAATCCTGCAGGTTGCGGCACTCTTAAAGTCTGCCTCTGCCTTAGTCTTGGCAAAATCTGATGTGTTGCGAGACTTACGTAATCAACGTCATACAGACATGGAACGTAAAATTTTAAACCTGCATCTCTTAAATCATTTTTTGATCCAGTATAAGTCGTAAACATGTTTTTTTGAACGTCACCAATGTTTAAAACTTTGTTGAACAGTCTTACTTCATGCACATCTGCATTAAGAAATGAATCAAATGTTGACGCATGAGACAAAGATTGGTGGCCCGTTACGGTAGAACTACCGGCAAGGCCCAGGCCTTGTGCTAACTGTTGTTGTATAAATGCTTTAGTTGAGGAAGCAGCTTTATAATATGCTCCTAGACAAAGAACCTCGTATGTGGCAGTATAATTTACGGAGTTCTTTTTGACTGTAGTGCTTAGCTCACCATTAATATAGAAACAAACGTTTCCGGACGAGTGCTCGTAAGTTATTGCAACATGGTACCATTCGTGATTGTCTAATACAGCCTTGGATTTTGCAGCCGTGGTGTTTGCCGACCCGAAAATAAAATGATATGGAACACCGCCTGATTCGTTCGCCCTTGTGTTTCCAAGCGCGAGACCCAAATGGTAGTTAACCGGTTCGCCTTTATGGTTAACTTCCGATCCAGTTAGTAGATTAACACTAAAAAAACCAGGAAGGTGCAAGACTGTGCCAACATCTGTGTTTGGCCGCGGTTTGATCCAAAACTCAACTGAAAAGTCATCAGTAAGTCTGTACAGGTTTGGAAGTGCGCCACTTGAATCAGTATCTTCGCCAGGATATACAATGGCTGCCTCTTTGCCAGGTGGCTTAAAGAAATTCATGCAATTAAAATTTGTAAACTTTGAACCCATTGCAGAATTTTGAGAGCGGTACATAGGCTCAAGTACTCTTTCTGCCATGGCTAAGGCCATCGACCCAGTCGACAGAACAGAAGACGTTGGTTTAACCGCGCGTATGGTCATCTCAGTGCTGTTTCTTGGGTGCATTGATATATCGCTATACCCGGTTTCTGTAAACGCGTCTGCCTCAGCGCTGAAACCATACTTTTCATATTCCGGCGGGACGGGCCCGACGCCGATGCCGCTCCCATCAAGAAGTTGTGCTAGTTCAAGTTCACCGGTGTTTGTGTCAAACCAGTCGGAAGGAACGTAATCGGGTTCATTTTCATACAGTTCACGGTCTGCCAAAAAATTCATGATTATTCGCCGGCGGCCTTCAAACGTATTTTCGCCGAAAGGCTGTGGTGTATTTTCACCAGTTAACCCAACACGATCATCAATATTGTCCTTTTGCGTGTGCGATCGATCAACAATTACTTTGAGTGCACCGGTGATTCCAGTTGATGATGAAACAAACGTACGTGGTGTGTGTAGATCCACTGTAGTTGTTGCAAAACTGTTTTTATTTAATTTGACAAATGACATTTACGCCTCATGATCTTAAAAGTCAAGACGTACTCTTATTGTTAAATCCTTTTCATCGTTCTTTTCTACAGGCCGTGAAAGCTTTCCGACCGCCATCAGCTCCATACTAGGTCCATAGAGTCCAACTGTTGTTATAAAAGTAAAAGATCTTTCTGTTGGATCGGTTGGATCTTCAATACAGTTTAGCTGGTTATTGCTGTCCACAAAAGTAGGATTAGAAGAGTAATTAAACTCACCCGGAGCAGCACGGCAGAAGTAAATCGTAGATTGAATCTGTGTTTGATTTTGGAACGCCATGGCTGTTAATGTGCCCGAAGAAAATCTTGTGGTTGCAATATGATCAATAATGTTATCAATCGATGCAGAAACTAACAGGTCAGGTATAAACTGAGCCTTTGGATTACCTCCACCTGAAGAGTCTCCAATGACAACTTTTCCGCGAGGGATGACGCCTAATGACGTCATCGTTCCGCTGCTCTTTTTAGACCGATCCGATACTTGAGTATATTGTTTATCGTTCATTGCATCGATAAGGCCAAACACCGGCTGGGTACCCCAGGATGCTTTCGAAAGATCAAGGACAGCAACGCCAACATCATAGAAAAGTAGACCAACGTCCCGGGTTACGTCAGAAGCCATCTTAAGTCGGCCGACCTGTCCAGCTACTGTACTTCTTGAGTCTGCATTGGCGCCAATATCTGAAAATATTTCAACGCCACTTTCAGATGTGAATGCAACCCCTGCGGATCCAACATTGGCTGCACCGGCTGGGGCAATCTTTAATGGTGGATGGGCAACGGGAGCTAGAGCCGTGCCTTCTTGCGCAGCGTGTATGATCGATGCACTAGTATAAAAGCGCATGGCAAACGTTTCTTTTCTTAACTTGTCGCGAGCAAAAAGTCTTTTTACATTTAGAAACAGTGCTGAATCGATACGGTTTGTGTCTGTAGTTACTACGCCGTTGTTACGTGGAAAAGTGTCAGCTCCTAAATAGAAAGCATGATCAGCATTACCCAACAAGTATGACGCAAACTGACGATATGTATCAACCTTTTCTCTCATCATTAAAGACTGCGAAGCAAACAATAACTTGCCGTTTGTGTCAACGTTGTAACCTGGTGCTTGGGAAACAATGTTTGTAACAGCAGAGTTTTGAAAAAGTCCGACTGACATGTCAAATAATTGATTGGACGTCTGCAACGAAAAATCTTGATCAAACACAGTTTGAAACAATGATGATGTTACACCCGGTCCGATACCACCAGAGACGTACACCTGATAGCGCCGCCTTGTGGCAGAGCCGGAAATGTCTTCTTGAATTACGTCAATTAACTGGTTTAACGATGATGCCGGCTGAGAAAAATCTGCCGGGGTGAATGACTTAAACTGGGCCATGATAACTCCTTAATATTGAACGTCTATTTCGAACGTTGTAGATACTCCAGTAACAACTCCGTCGACCTTTACAACGGTTGAAACTTTATTTGTGGTATCCTGAAATGCCGTTAGGCTGCTGCCGGTAGAAATAACACGAAAAGTTAGTCGAAGAGTCGAAAGTGTTGATCCCGTGCCCGCTGATGACGCGGCAATATCATAAATCACGTTTGGACTGAACGGTACTGTTCGCGGCGTTGCTTTTGTACTTGTTAGGACAATAAATCTTGAATCTAAAGTTACCCTGTATTGTGTTTCACGCAAAAGAGCAGCAGTATTTGCAGAGACGTTTGATGGAATAGACTGATTAACAGTTATTGTTGTTCTATTTGAACCCTCAACATTTTTAATTGTCGTCGATGCGCCTTGCTCAACTGAAAGTGATGGAAACACCGTCAACGTTGGATTGGAAAGCGTGATAAGTGGATGCTTTAAAGCTAAAGAACCAATAGTTTGACCTTCGAACACCGGGGTGTTCTTTTCAATTTTTTCTTTTCCAACCTGTCGGCCAAACTTTTTAATTATTGTATAATCTACCTCATCGTCACCAAAGCCATAATGAACAATTCTAAAAGTTCCGTTGTTCCTTGCAAGACGTTGGCGTCCTAAATCTGTTAGTACGGCATCGATAATTACATTATTGGTGTCGTGTCTTAAAAAACCCATTTTTTTCTCCTTAACATGATTAATTATATCTTTCGGGTGATTTGCGTTAAATTTCTTTGTGTAGAATTTAATCTCGCAAAAATATATCGAATATTTTGTCTTCTTGTTTGTCGACGTTTATAAGTTGTATTCGGTATGAAGGCACATCCTCAGTACTATTTGCTATTACAGGATCGGCTACTGTCTCATAATCTGCTGGGTCAACTTGCGGTCCACTTAACACGTGCGTTGTTTTTGGACAAAAATATACAGTCATTTTTGGCTTGTTTGATACTTTGATTGAGTCTAAAAATACTTTTTTGGACATCATTAAATTAGGATACTGCTTTGGTGCACCTTTAAAGGACGCAAAGTCAATCATCATTGAGTTTTTGAACGAATCGATTCTAACGTAGTATTGTGGTGATAGATTGGATGAGTTTCCGTGAGCATCAATAGTACACATGCCTATGATATACGTTTTATCCTTCTTTAAATTTATAATATGGTTTGTAACATGATAACCTGCACGTTTAATTAGTGCATTAGGCACATATTCTTGCAATGGAAAATTTTGTGCCCCTATCATATCGTTAAAAGTGATATATTTTTCAAGTTCAAAACAATAATTTACATTTTCTCTTTTGAATATTTGGTATCCCTTTATGTCGCCAATAATTCGATCTTGTGATTCTGCGTATTGTACTGGTGCTGACCATCTAAGACCCACATCGCCGTTGCCAAGATAAACAAATTGTATTGCTTCAACTGGTGGTGGTGGAACGTTTTCAACACTATGTATACGTATAATTTTTGATTTTGCACCAACCATGACAAAGGAATCAGATACAGCTTCTGATCCTTCTTCACTTGGTGGACGTCTTACTATCATTAGCGGGTGTAAAGCATATTGATAGTATCTTCCATATCTTACAGCTGTGTCTTCTAAAATTTCAGTGTCTAAACCAAGTATTAGCCGAGAATCAAAATGTTGTAGATGTTCACCATTTTTATCGACTTCAGATTTAAAAAGAATATAACCAATAATGCCCATTCCATATGTAGTTAATGTTGATTCTACCTCTGGTGGGATGTCTAACATGTCGACGAGGGCGATATATTGCGACGTACTAGCTACTGTTGGATTGATATTACGGCGTGTTTTGGTTTGCAAAAGCTGGAGTTCTGAAAGCTGTTTAGAATTAGCTAGTGAATGTATCGAAAAAGGGTTTGCAGCACTTGCTTCAATTAAATCAAAAACAAAATCTGTTGCTATGAGGCTTTCATTTGCTTCTTCTGCAAAAGAGTTAGCGGCTTCAGACGTCGGACGATTTGTGGATGGATTTAAATAAACTGTTCCTGAATCTGGAATTGTTGCAAAATTTGCCCCTTGGACTGTTGATGCATTTTCGAAAAAAGCATCCGCCGTATTTACTGCATCACCTGAATTTAAGGTTGAAGTTTGAGTATAATGAAAATTACGTTCTGTTTCACTAGTATACCTTATAAATCCATTTGACTGCAACAATGTTTCTGATGTTAATTTTGAACCAAGTTCTGTAATTAGGCTTGAGTTCCCAATTAACTGCTCATTAAATTCTGTTCCAAGTGTATTGTGTTGCAGAATATCTGCAACTTTGGTAAAAGTTAATTCTATTTTGCGTGGTGGGATTTGATCAGCCGGTGTGTTACTATATGCCACAAATTCGTCTTTAGTATAATAATTGTAAATAAATCTAGCACTGAAATCTTTTGGTTTCGGTGTTTGGAATATCATGATTGGCTTTGAAGGTATAGAACTTGCAGTACTCATGTGTTGTATCCTCTAAAGTAAACCTGCGAATTGTAATCATTTGCTAATGCATTCAACGTGTCTGGACTAAATTCATCAGTAAAGTCAAACATGGTATTATCGTCGTAAAATAGCTGGCCCATATGTGTAAATATATTAAAAGTGCGATCAAAAATATTTGGTACTAAAACCATAGTTGACATTTGATCAGCTGAGAATAATCGACTTTGGATTATCGAAGCAAACACAGAATATGTTTCAAAGGCTTGTTCCTTGTTTGTGTGTGCATTCTGCCTTGAGAAAAAGGTCTTAAATTTCACAATCTTATCATCATCCAAAATATGATCCGCGGATTCAAGTCCTGGCACAAAAGAAACAATCATGTCGATATTATCCATTGCTGTTTCATCTAAATACAGTAAATTGGAGTTAAGATTTACACTAAATGAAGATTCTGTTGTATTTAAGCCGGCGTAAAAATCTAAATATAGCCCTAATAATTCATCTAAAACATGGTTTGCAATTATAACCTCAACATTAAAATCATAAGGGATTGCATTGTCCGCATTGCGAAGCCCAGCGCCACCCTCAGCTGAGGTAATAATTGTTTCCATACGTTGAACAATCGCACTATATGGTTGAACTATATAGTTGCCAGTGACAGGATCGACTATTCCATAATTGCATGAATGAACCAAGTCACGAAAGCTCGAAACTGATGAGTTTGCTATAGCCTCCATAAGTTCAACCCTGTTTACAAAAAGAGACGGCCAGAAAACACGGTAAACTTTTTGCAGGGCTTTACCTTCACCGGTGAAAAAGTGGTCATTGTTTTGTTCGAGTACGTAAAACCTTTCAAACACTGAGAGAGAATCGGCTTTCGAGTTAAAGTCTGTTAATCCGGCTGGTATTCCTATTGTAAGTATTTTACCGTCCTCTAAAAGATCTACCGGGGCCACGTCGCTAAATTGTTCAGATATAGCCGTCCGGTCTTCAAATTTTTCCGCGAGCTCCTCTAAAAGCGCAGCTTCACCGGCTGGTTCTAATGACATTTTTCTGCCAAGCAAAATTCCACTAAGGTTAAAAAAATCGATTGTCGGAGTCGTTAAACATGCATTTGAGACAAGCGCCTCATTTAATATACTAATTAGTTTATCATTATTCATACGCTTCGAAGCATAATTTGAAGATGGTGTGTAAGCCGATGTACGCAGGCCTGATTCCTCCGAAAGTAAAAATGACCGTAAAAACGTTTGGCGTGTTGAAGAATATTTAATAATTTCTGTTGCTTCAACACCATGCAATTTTGCTCTGTCAACCAAGTCTGAACCGTTGGGATCTTCTGATAGTCCGACCATGTTGTCCTTTGCAGCCTTATAGTGCGAAACAACTGACTTCAAATACAAAAGTAGTCTCCGGGTGTCTTCTCTGAAAAACACACATGCTTTCGTAATACCTGATGCTGGACCTCGGACTGGATCGATTGTGTATGGAAACTGCGGGATCTCTTTATTATCAACAAACGTGTAGGGTATTATATCCTCTTGTTTTAATAAAAATCCAAAAAACAGTCTTAATCCCCGGGCGATGTTGTCTGCTGCGGATGCCGATGGGCCGACGCCGATCGATTGTGCAATTTCTGCCGTAACGGCTGAAGCGCCTTGGTTTACGATGTCAACTGCAGATTGGGGGATAAAATCTCTATTTACAAAATCCGAAGCTTCTAGGTCTACTCCTTGCTCAGTCCAAGAACCATGAGACAACTTCCACCGTACAGGACCAGCTTCAGGATCAGTGTTGTCTACTAATGGAAGGAACATTTTCGCTAATTCAGCCTGAGCGGCAAGCTTAAATTTAATTGCGTTAAGATCGGCTATCGCGTCTGGGGTAAATAAAGCCAACCTTCTTGTTATGCCCATACCTCCAGAATATTGGTCAACTTGTGCCGCTTCGGCATTTCGTGGAGAGAAAGACCCGTAAACTGGTGCAAACTGAACTGATCCGCCTGGGATGTTGAATTCGTCTTTTGGTAGATCATCTATAAGTCTGCTCGCTATATCACCAATAATATGTACAATTTCAGTACGTAGTTGCAAGTGATGCAGAACGACTTTTGCGTCTTCGTTTGATATGGGCCCAATGCCTGAACCAAAGCTTTCGAGACTTATATTGGTCGCTGAAGTTGCTGGGATTGGTGCCGTATGTGCTTTAAATCTTGTCGTCACGGTTAAGTCGCCAGATGAGTCTAGTGAGTCACCATATATAAGTCCCATGTTCCCGGCCGCCGATGCAAAAATTGTGTTCAGTATACCGATCGCTATTTTGTCTTCATATGCACCTACACTTCGTGGTACTAATCCCTTATCGTTGCATAAAACACCGATATCGTATGCAATGTTTTTTTCTATTTCACAGCAGACTGCCGCGAACAATTCTTGTGCATGTATAACAACAGATTTTGCTTCTTGATCAGAATAACCGTCTGTGGCACCGTCAGAAAAAGAGAACATTTGAGAGACAGCATTTCGATATATGCCGGCCGGCTGTGATCCATCGAAATTATTAGTAGAATAAGTACCGTGTGTACCGCGGACTTCAACGTGTTCACCAACAATTGAACCCATTATTAAAAACGTTTGGATACTAGCATCGATTTGGCCTTCTTTCATTTGACGACACAAGTGCAAAAAAGTCATTAGTTTAGTAAAAAAGTGATCGCGCGATGCAATAAGTCCTGGCTCTTCAGCCCCTTCTGGCACGGTGATTGTGATGACAGGCGTGGGCGTGAAATAGACGTCACCTGCCCCGTTGTTGGTGGCCAGTGCGCCGTTGGTTTCTGTTGCAACTACAACAAAATCTTCAGCTGCTATACCATCGCCGTCAACTGCGCGTGTTTCAAATGCTATACCATCGAAAGCCGTATCGCCCGACGGAGGTGCTTTGTTATGTACTAATATACCGTCAGCAAAATAGTTTCTATTGCCATGTACTGAAAAGGTATATGTTTTAATAGGTCCTGTCGCGATCTCGTTTATTTCAATAATCCTTACGTAAGATCCGTCATCGTTCAAGACTTGGTCACCTATTGATATTCTAGACGTCTCTATAAGATCTCGAGAATTTTGCGCATAGTTGTTTATTGTTTTTTCTGGAGAATGTGATGCCCAACCTTTTGTTCTTACAAAATATGGATGATCAAAAGTATGTCGCGAAGACACGCCATTCGAAAATACAAATTCAACTATATCATCATGCATTGTACAAACCGTGTCCAATACTTGCTTTGATTCGAATTTAGCATTAGCAAAATTGTATGTAAGTACAATGTTTCCTGGTACAATGTCTTCAATAGTCTTTTTACTTCTTATTCCGTTGTCGTTTACTGTTGTAATAACTGTACCGGCGACGAAGCAACTGTTACCGCCCGCATCCGCAGCGGCGTCGCCGTCATCATCATCTGCCGCATCGATCGCCGCAGAATTTGATGAACCATCAGTAACTCCCATGCCATCATCATCTGCGGCGTCAGCGTTGTCGTACACCGCATCGGCGTCATCTGCAACTGTGTCTGCAGAATCTTCTGCACCCATTGAATCATCACCAACTGCAGCATCACTGGGGGGGGGAGTGGTTTCGGTAGCATCTTCTTCTGCCTTGGCATCGACTGCTTCATCAGGCAGGGGACCGTATACGGGATCTGAATATACCATTGTCATCCGTTCGAAGTCGGATGGCGAAAACAACATTCCTGCGCCGACCTTTTTTTCAGAGTATCCAGGCTGTGGATGGAATTCCGTGATATCACCTGTGAATAAGCCTCGGAGCGCTCTTATAATTTCGTTAATTATTAATTGGCCATGGCCCTCTGTCGAAAAAACCGAAACTTTTGTTTCTAGTGCATTTACTATCTCATCAAAAGAATCAACAAAATTATCTAAACCACGGAAATCCGTGCCTCTTTCCTCAAGGATGTTACCAATATTTTCATCAAACCATTTTTCAATTCCAGATGCAGAGTCAGTTAATTCACCGGAAAATTTCATATTTGGGCGTTCGAACGGATAAACAGTATTTGCTGTAGAAGGCCATCTTAAGATTTGTGCCAACTTTTTAGAATTATCTGTATCTCCCAATGAATTGTCTGCATTTGACGCGTCACCTAATATATTCTTTGCAATATTTCCAAAAGGATCAAAATACTCTTCACCTTTATCTTCGACATCTTGGGCACTGGTTGAATTAATAATGTATGATTTTGTAAGATTATACCATAACGTATGTGCTCGCGCGGCGGCAGTTGCCCCGGAGCTGCCTTGTAACCCTTCACGGACTGTCGCGCGGTTGGTATTCACTGCACCAACCAAAAACTTTGGGCCTAACGATGAGATACGTGGCCATCCTGCCTGTGTTATGATTTCACCATTGTCAGGATCAGTAATCATGGCGGCATTGTAGCCAAGAGGATTATGTGGGTAATTTTGCGCAGATGGCTTAAAATGGTAATCGGTTGAGTTTCCGCCGTATGACAAAGAATCCGCCGAGAAGAATCCATAAATATTTACAAGACTGTATAAGTCGCTCATTGCCGCGGCTTCATCGCGTCCCCCCCCCATCCCCTCAGAGACACCGGGAGCTATCGCTTCTAAGGCTGATTTCAAAATGTCGTCTAAAAATGCGGCAATTGTAAATTCGCCTTGGCTTGTCATTGCCGGCACAAGCTTTGATTGATCGCCAGCAATTACTCGATAACCTGGTTGAAAATTCGTATCTATTATTCGTGCAATATCCGGTTTTGAAAGACCGACAGTATCGGCTGTCTCGAAGACATCGCGCAATTTATGGTATATAAAATATCCGCCGGTTTCATTTAGGTGGGCGACATCATAAAAAGCCTGGCGAATTGCGCGGGTTGAATTTAGCCCATTTGTGTATCCCAATATCTGCAAACCATATTTGTTAAAATTCGTAATCTCATTTATAAAGTTTGTTTTAAACTCGTCAATAGTTCGTATAAACTGTATCGAATTGATACACAACGTAATTCTATCTGCATATGCTGTCTCAAGGTCGGTTAACTTTCCGATATCAGGAATCAACAGTGTGTTGTAAAAGTTATATACATGCTCATGTTGCACATTGTTGTAATCAATACTCTCATGCATGTTGTTTATTGCCGGGTTTCCTATACCGTCATTTGTACCGATATCATAATCGGATGCCAATAATATTTTTGGTCGGTTAACAACTATTCCTAAGCCTTCTAACGGG
>MDTB01228636.1_pt1 | contig 27222 bp, 13 predicted proteins | sample 811161 | NCBI WGS metagenome assembly MDTB01 (sample SAMN05326650, study PRJNA326480) | marine metagenome | isolation source: seawater | place: Mediterranean Sea | collected 2009 | reverse complement strand
TCCACCATTACCATATACCAAACCATTAACATCATTTTTACCTGACCAACTAATTACCCAATCATCTTCTATTTTATCTGTATCAATTTCTGCACCAAAGAAATCAGGATCAACAATATTATCTGCATCAACTCCAACCCATCTGTCAGTTTCGGATAACGCTGATGCAGCTTTATGTGCAGCATCACTACCGAATACTCCATGTGATCGTTTTGCCCAAGGACACTTACTTTGTAAGTCTGCGAAATTTGTATTAGCATTAGGTTCATCGTACGAGATGAATATAATATCTAGTTCAGTTACCGGTATTTTCATATTTTATTTTTAATTGATTATTATTGCAATGGGTAGTTTTATTTGTTAATATAGCACCATATGGTTTATTAAAAGATAAAGTTTCGTTCTTTTTTAATTGGTTTAAAGTAAAAGATATATAATGTTCTAATTTAGTAGGATTATTTTTATCAACAAAACTAATTACAATTTTATCATTTAACATATGTTCAAATTCTTGCCAATATCTAATATTATTAGTTACAATAATAGTATTTGATAATCTATCATATACATTATGTAAGACATATAATTCTAAATGATACTGATTATCTATTAAGTTTCTATCTAAAGGTTTTTCTTTTTCTTTAAATTCCATAATCTGATATTCATAGTTTTTAAAACATCGTTTTGTTTTAAAAACTAAATTATTAACATCTACGATACTTAAAATTTTTGTAATGTCTTGCTCGTATTTCCCCGTTTTAAAATAATTGTCTAAATCTATTTCTAAGGTACCTAATAATTCTTGTCGATTTTTAGCATTAACATATATTTGTAATATTGGATTTTCAAATTTAACAAAATCTAATTGTTCATTATCTATAAAATTAATGGGGAAATCTATTTTTACTTTAATTAAATTATCTTCAGGAAAGATATTTAGTTGAACCGTTCCATTTTTGCCATATTTAATTTCTGTTAAATTACTTTCTTTATTAAATCTTACTATATTATCTTTTCTAATTACTTGATTATCGTAAACTATATAATTTTCTAAACCATGTTTTATAAATTGATTAATATCATCAACTGATACTGATATCGAATAATTTGATGGTTCAAGAGAATGTCCTGTTACCTCTCTAGACCATTTATTATAATGTATGTATTTCTGCATTTCGATAATGTAATGGATAGTATTGATTAAAATTTTCTATATAAAAATTAGTCATGTCGCCCCAATAATCTAATTCTTCGCCCCAATTTCTAACATTAGCATTTAAACAAGATAATTTCATATCTATATATTTAAAAACATTATTTTTATCATATACAGTATCTTGTATACCTAGCATTTTTATACAAGCCGGAAATATATGGCTGGTTCTAAGTGATGTTGGTCTTTTGTTAGGGTATATGTTTATACTTATAGATATAAAGTTTTGCATTATTTGTGACAACATATTAAAAAATTCTAATGCTTTGTCACCTTTTTTAAAATAAAACATTTTCTCATACGCAGGACGAATTTCATGAGAGGTTAAAATTTTATCGTACTGTTCGTGTTTTATTGTTTCTTGTTTATAATTTATTATTGTGTCAGGAAATAATAGATCAAATTTAGACAAATAATCCCACCAATAAGAATAGTCATTTAAAAACAACATATCAGCATCTAATACAATAGTTTCATCATACGGTGTTGCCCAATATATTTGCCAAAAATTTAATAAATTACTTGTAAATGTATTTTTGCTATATTCTTTTGTAATATCTCCATACGGGAAATTATCTGATATAATTGTTACATTATCGTTTGTATGATGTTTTATACTTTTTTTGAGAGTTTGTGCCTTACTAATGTAAGGTTCGTCTACTGCATATATTAAATAACCTTTAGACATATAGCTCCATTAATTCATCATAGTGTCTTTCAATAGCACGTTTATTCATCATATGTAAATTTTCGCCTTCACTATAAGTTAAAATATTTTTCCATTCTTCTTTTTGGTCATTTGCAAAAAATATAATACCATCTTTAGTTACACTATCAATGTCATCTTTATATGCCATATATTTCATAGGTGTTCCTGGTAATTCTGCAAAGACATCATCAACACAATCATAAAAAGATTTTAATAAATGCATACTAATACTAACTGCAAAATCTGTCCTATATAATCCTTCAGGAAATTTATACAAAGATTGATAGTATTCATAATTTTCTTTCACGTGTGCCCACATATTAAAAAACAGTTTAGATTCAACTGATTTGTTGAAATATATAACAGTGGACCAATATAACGGAATGCTTACATCGTTTAATCTTTTGTCAAAAATATGGTCTGGTTCTGCATTTTTTAATGTGTGTGCATTTTTGTATAATTGTATAGGGGAAGCAATATTAAATGCTAAGTTTAATATATTATTATTAACAAGATAATCTACATCAAATAATATAGTTTGATCGTACGGAGACAAATCAAAAACTTCGTGTTTATTTAAATTATTAAATTGTGCTTTATATCTAGCATAAGGTGTGTCGTAATAGTTACGAATATTTTCTGTAGAATCTGTTTTTTCGTATACTTTAACATCATCAAATATACCAGAAGAATATAAATTAGCATCAGAATATGCCAACGAACCGCTATCTGTAATCATCATACATGATAAATTTAAGTGTTTTTTTACGGAAGTAGCACTTAAACATGCTAATTTAACATAATCTAATTGTTCATTATTGTACGCAAAAAAAATTGCGCCTTTTTTATTGGATGTTGACAAGGGACCTGATTCCTCTTGCTTTTCGTATTTTTTCGTATCCTTGGAAGTGTTCATTTTTTGCATTTGCATATGTGTAAACAATATTTTCTAAAAAGTCGTTTGGATCGTCTATTTTAACAGGATTACCATTAACATCATCTACAACAAATTCTGAATACTCTAAATCAATCATAGTTTTAGTTAATGCAATAAGCTGTTCTGTTGTTCTAATAAGTCTGTCTCTGTATGTTAGAAGTTTTAGGTCTTCTACTTTTGAAAATAATGTCTGTTGTTGGTTGTAAAGGGTTTGTCTAAAGTTTGAAAAGTCTAATGCTTTTTCTAATTTACTATCCATTTTCTCCTTTTTTATGGTGATTGAAATGTTGCTCTAAGCCGTCTTTCATATATTGCAGAACTAGAATTAACCTCAGCAGTGGCATAAGATCTAGCTATTACAGGAACAGACTGGGCTATAAATTCATTTTTATTTATCGGTGCTCTCCATCCTACAGTAAATCCATTGCCACTTCCGTCCATTGTCATTCGATTGACCGTGTTATCGCACATTATTCTAAAAAATACATCGTGATTAGTACCATCTCCTAATCCCAACCTCCAATCAAGGTACATATACCCATCATCTCCACTAGGATCATGTAAACCACCGTATAATGCACTTTCGCCTTTAACATAACCACATCGGTACCATTTACTTACACACCATGTTTGGTCAGATAAAGAACTTGTTTCAGTGCCGCTTGCATTTCTTAATTTTTGTACCAATGTAATTGTAGTTGTGCTGACCGAAGCAACTTCTCCTTCATAATAATCTCCTACTCGAATAATATCGCCTGCGGCTACATTTGTCCAATTAGAACTTTTTGTAACAGAAAAATTACTGACATCAGCTCCTGTTCCTGTTTGAACTGCATTTGCTTTGTCACCTATACCATGAAAAGTCGGTAGATGATCTGTTACTGTATACGCTCCACCATTGCTACTTTGCCAACTTGTATTAGAATGTAAAGTGGCGTGTTCGGCTGGTGTTTGTCCTATGTAAAAATGGCCATGTTGCATGATAGCATTCCAAGTAGGATTTGCAGAGTTACCACTAGGATTATGATTTCCTCTAAAATAAAATTTACCGCCTTGATTTAACCAATAACGTAAATGATTCCAATTTGTAAATCTATATCTCCATTCTGCAAATGGCCTATCATACCCCGAATCTGCACCAAAATTTCCCCATTGATTAGAATAGGAATCGTTGCCCCAAGTTCCACTCCAAATTGCATTTCCTTTATTATTTTGATAATCAAATACCGCAGAATTACTAATATCCATATAATTATGTCTGTGATTAGATGTATTCCTGATATATTCAATATCATCGCTCATTCTGTCTAAATGTCTTTTACTAACTCTACCCGTATCTTCGGTTAATGCAGAAGCTGCACTTCCATCGTATTTTGTATACGAACCAGCAGTAGATAAAAGAGGAATAGTTGCATTACTGCTTGATCCATGTCCGGTATGCACAATAGCATCATTGACTCTACCTAAAATAGCATGTATCTGATAATATGCAGGACCTGTTACAGTTGGATATGTATAACCTGATCCTTGAGTAACAAAATCTATAGGAGTTTCGTCGCCCGAATTATCTGTAGTATCAGTTGGGGTTGTTACACTAACCGAAGTTGATGTTACGGCACTATTATCACCTGAACTAGAGGCAGGATTACCTGATACACCTCCCAGTTTTGTAAAATTTACTGATGTATTAGATTCGTACTGAGAATCTGTGTACACACCATCAGGATCTTGATTCCAACCTATACGCCTATCTGCTTCGTCGCCTGAATTCCAATTTGGAATATTTGGTCCTGGACCCCAAAAGCCAGCCCAAAGGTCGTATTTTAAATCTTTAATATCTTCTGATATAATTTTACTAGGGGGCTCTGATCCTGCTGATCCCCCTGGTGCATCAGCAGGATTAAATCCTGTGACTGCATTATATTGTTTTGCATCTGCCATCTAGTTTCCTATTAGTTTCTAGCAACGGCTATTTCTATTGTACCTTCTCCATCAGAATCATGTGCTTCGATTGCTCTTCCAATTATAGCATATGCAGAATCTTTAGTCAAGTCTGCTTTTCTTGCTACACCTTTTGTTGAAGACGATACTAACCTATCACCTTTACTTATCTTGCCTTTAACCTTGCAAGGACAACGACCTACCATTGCAACTTTTGGATGGGTTTTATCTCTTGATCCTTTTTCTCCTGCACCACCATTTAAAACAAATCCTGGTTCAGTTGATATTACTCCAAATACATTTTCGTCATTGTCTTTAGTAGTTGCAGATATTTCTTTATCGCCACCCATTGCAACTACTGTACCTGGTGTTAATTCTTCGTCTGCTTCGTATCTTTCTGCTAAGTCAGCTGTATATGTTGCTTGGAAAGTTGAACCAGCAGTTAATGACCAATCGCCTGTCACTGTACCAGTGTCTGAAGCAGATCCTGCACTAATATTTTTTACATAAATAGTTTTCCATCGCCTGTTAGTTGACCCAGTAGCACTACTTCCTGAATTTTGACTAGCAACTTCAGTTTCATAATCTGTTGCACCTAGATCATGTGTATTGTCACCATCTGGAAATATATCAGATCCTACATCGGATTTAAAATATGTCTTTCTAGTAAATTGATCCGAACTTGTATTTCCGTCACCTAAGTGAATATCACCACCATGACCTAATCTACAATCTGTAGCATGAACTTCAAATCGTTTTACTTGTCCTGTGCCAGCAGTATCAGCAACTTTAATATATTGATCTGCTTGCAAGCAAATGTTATTACCTGTAAATTCTGAATGACTTGATGCATATGGATATGCGGTACCTCCGGCAGTTCCTGCATGACCTGATGCTTTAAGATAAACATAAGATACTCCGCCTCCTGTTGCAGTTTGTAATGTAGCATATGATGCTCCGCCATTACTTCTAGCTTCGACGTTTACGTTTCCTGTTCCGTCTGTCGAAGAATCAGTACCGCTTTGAGCTCTAATTAAAATATCACCATCGCCTTTAGTACCTGCATTTGTAGCAACAATGTTTATTTTTGCTTTTGCAGCAGTACCACTAGCATGTGTATTTCTACTTAATATTGTCAATTCTTCTAACGAAGCATTTGGATTTTCTACACGAACATTTCTTGTATATGTATCAATAAAATGTAAATGTTGTGTACCTAATGTCATTCCTCCGCCTTTATACGGAAATGTTTCTGAAGTAATGCCATGATCATTATGACCATCCATTGCTGGATAAGCACCAACATATTTGTTATCACTATCTGCTACTGCAGAACCAGCAGTATTAGACGAACTTCTATCAGTGCTCGGCGTATTTTCTAATTTAGTAGTGGCCGGTATATGTCCAGGATATGCACAAAACGCACCATTAAATTTAATTGCATTTATTTCTTTAAACGGTTTGGCTGATCTATATCCAACTCCGGCAGTAGTAGTACCCATACTACTAAGGTAATGACCGTATTGATTTGAAAGATTAGTACAAGTTACATCTTGTTTACCGCCAGTTGCTATGTAATCGGTTTGAGAAGCAGTTGTTGTATCTCTTGCTTCGCCGACTACTGCGGTATTAGGACCTGTTCCTGAATAATATTTTCCTTTAGTATATATAGTTCCGCCACCAATAACGCCTGTTGCGTTAACCGTTAAACCTACAAATCCTCCAGTTCCTGCAGCATCTTGAATAAGTAATCTAGGATTTTTCCATCCTATTGATCTGCCTTCAGGTAATGCAGTTAACACACCTTCGCTATTGTTAATTACATACACAGGTTCATCTAAAAATCCTGTATCGTTATTAGCACTACCCCATGCATTAGTAGTATGTCCTGAATTAGTTGTAGGTACTGTACTATAATTGTACCGATAAGGACCAGCAGATCCTTTTATGTAACCTACAGATGTACTAGATCCTGTTGCCCAAGATTTTGCTACTGTTTGGGATATGCCCGACGATCCGATACCATCAGTAGTAGTAGAACTATTTGTAGTCAACACCGCAGAATCTTTTCCATCTACAGGAATAGCATCTCTATAAAAATGAAACTCACCTCTTATGATACGTTCATCTTGGTCTACTAAAATAAAATCTTTATCTGCATTATAAGGGTATGACGCCGAATCTACATCTTGTGCAAATCCATTATATGTTGTAAGTTTACCGCCATTGGATCTTCCGACCAATGAAGAACTACTATGATCTCTATGATCACTAACAATGTCTGCTTTTACACCCTGTTCTGCCATTACTAGTCTAGCATCAAAGTTGGCTAGAGATACACCTGATCTTGTAATAGTGTCAGCTACCACATTAGGTTTATCTTTATTCGAGCTTTCTGCTTCGGTTAAGTCTGAATGAGCAAATGTTGATACTTTAAAATAATCTTGTCCATCAAAATCGTCTCCACCTGTTACTGCGGTTGAAGCATTTCCTGTACCTGCACCGGCACTATCATCCCACATTAATGCGGCAGGATTTACATAATTACCGCTAGTTTTTCCTCTGTTAACCCAAAATCCTGAAACTCCAGTATATGCATTATTATCTAGATCACCACCTAATTGATGCTGACTACTGTTTAATTGAAATAGATTATCTTCAATTAGTAAATTATTAGATTCAACTACAAGAGAACTTCCTGATACTGTATGAGTTCCTTTAACATGAACATTACCATTAACTTGAAGATTTTTTTCTATATGCACTCCGCCTTTAACTCTAAGAGCTCCATTTGGGTCGGCCCCTGAAGCAGAGTTTCCGATAGTTTGATCTCTTTCAAATGCTACTTCAACATAGCCTGCTAATCGTTTAACTGCGGCAGTCGAAGTTGCAGTTGTGGTTAATGATCCACCTGAAGCAGAATTATATTCTGCTTTCCCTGTGTATGTACTTGAACTATTATCATCACCGCCTAATGCAGTACCTCCGTACCCCGAACTGGCTGTTGATTGTCCGTCATTTAATGTTAGTCCATCAATTCCGGGATCATTTTGAAATGGGTTTGTTAAGTCATTTATAGCATTAGATTGAAATTTAGAATATGTACCACCATGTAACTTATCACCGCTAATAGCATCGGGATCTAATAAAATTCTATTGTCGCCTAATTCTGCAACTAATTTTGCTCCAGAACCACTTCCTACACTACCTAGTGTAATACCACTGCCTTCGCCGGATTCCGTACTAAGAGCATATGTGTATCCTGAACCAGGCGTACTAACTGTAACTCCTGTTATAACTCCTCCTGTAACAGTCAATGAACCTACGGCAGTTACTCCTGAACTAGGAGCAGCAAATGTAATAGTTGTACCGTTAGCATAATTACTGCCTCCATCAATGATTTTTACACTTTGAATTGAGTTACCAAATCCTGATCGGCATCCTGTTAAATCTATTTGATCCGAAGGATTTATTCCTACACGAATACTACCATTAATAGCCGGTCTAATAGGAGGCGATGAATATCCTTTACCTCCTGTCATTCCGCCGCTGGCAGTCATTGTAATACCTGTAATCTTATCCTCGTCGGCAGTTCCGTCGCCTCCCCTAACAACATTAGCAGTTGCTGCGACACCGCCAGTACCTTGAGGTGGTCCTATTACTACTGTATGACCCGAAGTTGCAGTATATCCACTACCTTTATTGGTCATTACTGCACCGGTAATTTTTCCTAATTGGGAACTATCAGTTCTATCAATAATAGCATAACCTTCTGCTTGGGTACCATCCGATTCGTTAGGCGGACTAAATTTTAAATCATATCTATAACCTGCCACTGTCGAACCTGACGAAGATGTTACATCAGGATCAAATTCTCCGGCTAAAGTTAGTCCTGTGGTTATTTTTGGAAACTCTGTATATATGGGCAATCCATCTGGATGCTTTTCTTGTTTATATACAGTAGAAGTAGAACCTATTGTTATAGTGGCATCTGCTTTCAATGGTTCCCAGGGTAGTTGAGTATTAGCAAAATTAAATATACCAACAATTTTTTTGTTTAGAACTACTTTAATACATGGATATGCAGTAGGAGGTGTTGATCCATCTGTTACATGAGAATTTATAGATTGAAATAGGAACGTAGCATCAGCAGATACCGGTACACTTAATTGTCCCCATTGTAATACACCACTTTCGTCTTTGTATCTAATATTCAAAATGCCATTATCTGAACTACTATCAAACCAAAAATCACCTTCTCGTGGAGTATAACCACTAGAATCGGTTGTAGGATCAGCAGTTGCAACCGTTATATTTGCTAACTGTTTCCATTTTTGATTACCTGAATTATCAGCATCAAGCATATATAAATACCCGTCTGTCGGTTTAAACCATAATTGGCCCACCATAGGATTTGTAGGTGCAGTATCTCTTGAAAAATTTTCAAGGATATGAACAAAATTTTCTGAGATTAATTGTCCATAATTTTTATAGTTTTGACCTATAAGGTTTAAACTTGTTTGAGTATTAACAGTACCTTCCAATACATTTGCTACTGTTGACCCTTTATAATTTTTTATATTATATGGCATATTTTTACCTTTATGTTGCTACGTAATTAGTTCTTATTCTTATTGTATATAAGACTTGTATTTTTCTATTAGCAGACTTTTCCACAGGATGAAAAATAACATGACTTAACAATAGTCCTTGATTTCTACCATCTACTGATTTAGATTTTAATCCTATCTCATCAAAAATAAATTGACCATCGCTATTATCAACTGTATTCTGCGATACAATAGGCGAAGACAAATTAAAATTTGTATCAGATGATGCTGGTTCGTCATATGCTAATGTAGATGTAATGACTATATCTGTATATGCTGATCCGTCAGCATATACAATTTCCATTTTATTATTTGCAGTATCATCGTTATCGGCATCTAATGTATCTATATTTTTAAAAAACTTATCTGCATATAAATCATCATTTGCTAAATTAACTTTAGGTTCTCTATATGAAATATTTCCTTGAGCATCTGTAATAGTCCCATCACTACCAAAATGCATTTCGTATAAAGTAAAATTATCTTTATTACTTAAAGTATTAGCGATGCATCTACTCATATTTTCAGAATGTATTTTGTTAGGTTTATCTACAAAAACCTCACCAGTATCTACGTCAAAAATTTTAACGTGTCCTTGCATGTCTATATTAATATTACTTTTCATTATTATTTTACCTTATTAATATTTATATGGTTCCTTTTGTCACAGCTAAGCCTTGTATTGGACTAGTACCAGCAATAGTAGTATTAGCTGAAGGATTAAACGCCGGATAACCTAACGGATCTGTTGCTAATGTTAAGTTCATATCAGTACCTGCTTTTACAACAGAAGCAGAATTTGCATGTGCTTGTGGAGTTGTACCATCGACTCCTCGTGTGCATCCTGTTAATGTATTTGTTGATACTCCTGTAAATGTAATTCTTTCAGATCCTATAACTATTGTACCTGTATTTCCTGTTTCTTTAACTGCACTTGCCGAAGTTACCGGAATAGACGTTGCAGTTGCCGTAATTGCACTAGTTAATGTTGTTTTTTTAGTATTAATAATAGCTTCATATTTTCTTGTACCTGCATCTGTAATAAAAATTCTAAAAGCTCTAGATGCAGCGGCTTCTGTACTACCACTTGTGTTTGTTTGCACTCGTATATCTAATACTTCTGTTGCAGTAGTTTTAGATTCTTCTATTATGGTTCTAGCATCTGCAATAGTTTCTATTTTACTATGATACGGTTTTGTATCATTTAAAAATTCTAAAATATCATCTTCACTACCTATATCAAATGTTTTAGGTGTTAAATTTAATGGTGTACTTCTTGTTAATTGTAGCACAGATGATTTTGCAATCCAATCTATGTTTTCCTGTTCACTATAAATATATCTTATCATCGCAAAGAAAAATTCTTTGTAAAATGATTGATATGCTCCAACAAATACATCCAATCGTAATGCATCTAAAATATTTAAAAATTCATTATTATAATTTTTATCCCAGCCGGTTATGTCCCATTCTACGGCATCCCAGCCTCCATCTTCGTCATTAATATTATACAATGTTTCTTTAATTTGTATAGTACCATTTTGTTTACCAGTTTTTAACCATTGGTTAGATACCCACTGATAAAATGCCCATGCTCCTGCTCCGTCGTCGTCATCTACTCTTACAGTTGTATACAATGATGTGTTTACATCGTATAATTCATTTCTTGTGTTTACTGTTTGTTGAGTAACTGTAGATGAATTAATAGTATAATCAGGACGGAACCAGTCGGCATATACCCAATAATCTTGAGGTGTGTATGTAGTATTGCCCTTATTAAATGTTCCACCTAATCTTTTTCTCCAATTAAGTTGAGAATCGCTTAAATTTATTGTTAATAATAATTCATTTACTTTTTGTACTACAACTCGTATTGCTTTTAATCTATCTTTAATTAAACTTTGTTTATATGGACGTATTTGACTACCATATCTAAATAATTCATTTAATCTTAAATCTGGCACTCTGTTAGGAGCTTCATATGATATTGTATTATCATTCAAATATTCATATGTTCCTGTTAATAATTGAGTCCATGGTTGTCTGGAAAAGTTTCCTATTTCATTAAATGAGGCAAACTGATCATGAGCAACAATCGTAGAAGCAGTAGTAGTTACAGGATGATTGGTGCCTCTTGTAACTAGTAATCTATCTCCTGTTGATACATTTGTAAATTCAATATCATCAACAAAAATTATTACATCACTACTAGGTGAAGATTGTAAATCTATTTTTAAAAATACGGATTGATATCTATCACTTTGTGCAACTACCTCTAATTGAAGGCCGTATAATTCATTTGCAGCAACCGATGTTATAGCAATGGTGTCGCTGGTCTCTACTGTAAATCCTGAAAAATTAGTTTGAGACGAACTTGCATGTCCGTACGATAATGTCGCAGATCCTGATCCTGACCAAGCAGAAGAAGATCTAAATTTAATCTTAATTAAATGTTTTACACCAGCAGTTATACCTGCATACGCAGGTAATGTTATGTCTATTTTTTGTCCTACATATCCAACTTGTGTACCAGATGATATAGTAAATTTACCAGAATATGTTCCGTTTAATACTTCACCACTAGTTGATGTAATCGCTAATGCACCTGCTTGTGTAGACCAATAAGTTGTTGCATTGGTATTAAAATCAAAATTTTGTAAGTAATTAGTATCAGACAAAAATTTTTCAGTTGCATAACGATCATAATATTTTAATTCTACAACTTCGTTTACTATTTTTGCATATGATTGAACATAACCTGATCCTTTTCTTGCGGCATTCATTGTTATAGCAGTAATAGAACCATTAGTTAACGTAACGTCTGCATCTATAACAGTTGCTCTAGTACCTGTCGAAGTTTCGGGATATGAAATGTATACACTTGGTTTAGATTGATATCCTGAGCCGCCTCGAACTATTGTAATACTATCAATTACTCCTCCTACTATATTTGGAAAAGCAAATGCAGTAATATCTTCTAGAGGTAATCCTAAAGTATTACCTACCGGTGGATCTATTGTAACAACAGCTCCAAAAGTTAAATTATTTGCTATTGGACTTATTCTTATTTCAGGATAATGTTTTGCCCAATGACTAGTAGAAGTTAATGCATTTCCTGTATTGCTATTTGCAAGTGAAATATATTGTATTTTATTTGTAGCATCATTTACTATGGCATCTTTTGCATATGTTGTTCCGCCGGCGTAATTAGCAATAGTAGGCAAACTTAACATTAATCTTGCCGATTCTAATTCTATTGATATTGCATTATTATGCAAATTACCACTATAAGAAACAACAGAATTGGCTGGGTATTCTAAATCTCCGCTCCAATTATATGATACTGTATTAATACTACCACCGACTGCTGTTTCTTGTCCGACTAATCCTAATGTTGTTTTTGTTTGATCGAATCCCAATATACTTTCGTGCATTCTGTTTGCTAATATTCTAGGAACAACCGAACTATCATTTTCTCTTAGTGTTAGCCATTCTTTATGTGTTTGTCCGACACTATTTGTAAAATTAATTTGAACTGTTGAATTTTTATTAAGAATTTTTTCTAAATTACCGCTTATTAAACTCGATGTACCTGCAGGAGATGCCCAAAAAATTCCCGACTCTGTAGGATTATCTATGTATTGTGCAACTTCTAATACACTAAAATTTCTATATGGGTTTGATTTAGGTACTGTTCTTTTATTTTTAACCCAAAAATAATAGTATGTAACTTCAGTACCTGTATAAGGATTATATTCTGTATCTTGGGACCAATAATAATATATTTGATCATCTATAATTTTATAATATGCTTCACCTGATGCTACTTCACCATCTATAACAAATTCACCATTTGCTAAAGTAGACCATTCGTCTGGAGTAACTGTACTTTTAGTCCATTCGTAAATATCTATACTCGATCCTGGAAATTTTGCTCCCCAATTTTTAAACGAATAGTCTAAATCTAATTTTTGTTCATAGTCCAAATATCTTACAGTAGATAAATCCCACCATGTTTCACCAACTTTTTCTTTATCCCAATATCTTTCATCAACAACTTCTTTAGTTTCTTCTGTTGAATTGCTATATAATGCTTGATCATATCTAGTAGAAGAATCTATTTCAACTTCTGCTACTCCGGGTATAATGCCTTTAAATGGGTCCCAAACTTCTGCCTTACCTAATTCTTTATTATCAATATAATCATATATTAAAACATTTGATATTTGATTTGAATCGGTTTTTGTTTGTTGTTGTCTTTTTACAGACCAATTTGTGTTAGATAAATCATATGAATAAACACCATAACCTAAACCTGTTGTGTTCTTAAATACAATTTCTAACGGTTGCCCGATAACCCATTGTGATATATTAGTTGGTGTAAATGTTATAGTTGTGCCTGAAACTGTCCATGCAACACTTCCTCCTGTTGATGCAGGCAACAGAGTTCTACCAGTTCCTATATAAACAGTTATGTCGCTGGCACTTGATACTGAATATGATAGTGTATATGCAGTTTGTTCAATTCCTGAACTAAGATACTGGCCACCTGTTGTTGTAGTATCTGATTGATATTTTAATGTTAAAGATTGTACTCTATAATAAGAATCTGCATATGCAACCCAACCATCATTCCAAGCATATTTTGAATCTGTTACTGCATTATATAAATCATCTGTGCCTAAAAATCTGTGCGATCTAATAACAAAACATTTACAATATTGTTCATTTACTGCAATATATTGATCTATATAAAACTGCTTGTCGCTTCTTGAACCACAAGTAGCACAATCAGAACCGCTCGGAAAACCAGTTACTTTATGTATACCATTTAATCCTGCATTATTTTCCGCACCTACTATAAAAACATAATCACCAATACTTAAAGAATGAGATTGATTTAATTTTACTAATGCTTCGTTTCCAGTATCATACCCTGGACAAACCAATTCAACATCAAGATTCTTATCATGCAACCCTACTACATCCCAACTTTGAGTATTTTCATCATCTGCAAACCAAGCAGTAAATAACCCATTCTCTGATACTGCTGTCCAAGGATTAGGATCGCTCGAACTTGCTCTATATTGAAATGCTGAAATATAAATAAAGTCATTATCTGCAGGTAACTTACTATATGGCACAGCAGTAGGACCAAATGTAAATGCATATGTGTATTCACCTAATCCATCTACTTTTGTATTAGTACTATCTCTAGATTGCATAGGATAATATGTTGTATTAAAATCACCTATTCTAACTTCTACTCCTAAATTACTAGTAGCAAATGGATCTGTTGCGGCAGTTAATTTTGTAGTGTTATCATATGAAAATACACACTTGTCTATATGTAATCCTGCAACATATAAATCTCCCGTCTTTGTCCAAAATCCTGTTTCAGTAGAAGGATTTTTATTTAAATTATTAGCCGTAGTTGTTGCTTTATATTCTGCTCCTTCATATACAACATAATCTGGATTAGTAGAAGAATTGTCCGTTCCATCATAAGCAAAATTAGCATTCCATGTAGGAAAGTCGTTATGTGAGCTACCTGCTACTCCGACTGCTACCCATTTAGTTGCATCTGTTCCTGGTGTTACATTTGAAAATGAACTTGCAATAGATCTATAATTTGTAGTTGTACCAGAATCTGTATGAGATACATAAGCATTAATACCATATGTTGTACCGTTATTGTATGCGGTAAAAACAGTAGATGAATAATATGTAGTTCTAAGAGCATTGTTAATACCCCTAAAACTTTGTTTAGCAGATGTTATTACAGAGTTAGTCCATCTTTGTCCTTTATGCCGTACAAAAGATCCGATAGCATATGATCTATTATCTCTCCATCCGTCTGTTTGTGTTAAATTATATATACTTGAGAGAGCTCCTTGATCTTTAACATCTTTGTATGTGTCATACAGTTTAGGTAAATCTTTCTTATTAAACATAGTATAAGTAACTTCGTCTAATTTAAGATAACCTGCATTGGGTAAATTTTTCTCGTCAGTTTCTATTTCTTCAAAATTAGATAAATCTCTATCTAAAGATCCTTGTGTAAAAGATATAGGAGGATCATTTGCCGGTTCTTCTAACCATCTAGAATCACCTTTTAACATACTAATCGTAGCATCGTAATCTATATCTCTGGCTTGGCCTGAAAATATAGCATCAAATCGAATTAATTGAGGATTTGTTTTGATGTCGCTTTGTTTTAAAGTAAATTCTTGTGTTTGCTGAGTAGGTAAAGGACCAAACTCTCCTAACCTAAACATCCATTCTTCTTCTAAGTCAATATCAACACTTGATTCTAATAAAAATGTACTTCGTATTAATCGATTAAAACTTTCTGGCGTTCCTTTTTTATGAAGTAGTCCTTTCATAAATTGAAATTGCACATCATCGGATAATCGCATATTACGCAAGAACTGTTTCTTCTCATACCCAATATTTTTTCTTGCAACCCCTGACAGATTTGAATCTGTTAAGTGCTGGGTTTCGTCAAATAATTCATAATTTACATTTGATACTGACTTATCAAAATTTTCAAATATTGTATCGTTGTTGACTATGTATCCAGGTGCATAAAATGTGCCGTTCCAATTGGATGTTTTTTGATAATCTATTTTTAATCTTAATTTTTCTTCGCCTAATAACGGAGAATAAACTATATCATTAAAAATTGTTGTATTATCTAGTATCAATAGATGTTCGTAATCACAAACAACTAATATAGCACAATAAATTGCTTTATCATCATTTTTGCATTTTACAGTAACTTCTTTATACTGTCTATCTACACTTATCTCTGAAAGATTTAATAAATTTTTATCTTTATCTAAATATGCACTACCATATTCATCTTCATTATTTTTTAAATAACCATGAGCTAATGTTAAAGTCATGGATTTACCAACAGGACTTAATTGTACCGATGTATTAACATCCCAATTTGATTCTGCCCATATTACGAATTGATTAGCTGCAAAATTCCAATTTTGTATATTATTATTTGCATCAACATTATTAAAAACGAAACCAACCGATTCTAAATATTTTTCATATTCTAACAGAAACCAATAAACATCCTGTATATTATTAAATGTAGTTCCATAATTAACTTTTACAGGAGATGTTCCGTAATTAACATATCTAATTAAATTTGTTTTTCCTATTGTTACTGCTCTTCCTGAAACCTTTACAGAAGGTAATACATTAAAATATGGTTCGTTGTTATGCCAACCATTAATTGTATACCCAGTCGACGATTTAATAATTTCTACTCCACTATAAACTATTTTTTTATACGGAGATGACTTATGTAATTTTAATGAAATATTATCTGCTGGTATAAAATTATCAGATAGTTCTGATTGTAGACTATCTGCTAATAATGATATATTATTTTTATTAGAATAGCCTTGTATTTTATACATTTGTTTTGAATTTAACTGTCGTATTTGTCTAGCAAAATCTTTATAAATTTCATTACCTAGAAACATCAATCTATCAACCATTAATTGTTGAATTCCTAAAACTCTTCGGGTTAAATTGGTTGTGTCTACTTCATTATGAATGTATAATTCATTTGTATTATGTCGTTTTTTTGTTTTTTCAGATATTTTTTGTAATTCGTGCTTACTATCTACTATTTCAATTATACCTCCCATGCCTGAATGATTACCACAAGAATAATATAACTGACTTATAGCAGTACCTTTAGGTATTATTAATTGTGTATATCTGTCACCTGTGTTATTTGATTTAAAACTTTGTTCATAATTAGAAGAACCGGCAAATGTATTATAATCAGTTGAACCTATTTTCCAAACTTGTTGTGTTCCTTGGCTATATATAGAACCTTCAGTATCCCTTATTGTAGTAAGGTACAACGGATGATTACTAGTGTATGTTAATGACCCGGCATTACTTGAATCTGTTTGATCAAAAATATATGTTTTACCTTGTTCTAATTTTAAAGTTTTCTGTGGGATTCCGTCTATGTAAAATCGATTCTGGGTTCCGTCATTTGCTACTGTTACTTTCAAGGTAGTTGAAGCATCAGGTCCATCGTTTATTTTATCTAAAACATCATAATTGTCTTCTAAATATTTTCCAGGATTAGAAGAATGTAAAAATTTATTTTCTACATAAGGGAAGATTGAACTACGCAACCATACAGTTTCTATAGGACTTCCGTCACCAAATTTAAACGCAGCTTTTGCTTCGTTGGCAGTAGGAGAAGTAAGACTCCATGTATCTGGATCTTGTAACGTAACAGTTGCATCGGTTCCTCCTGCTGTACCAGCGCCTGTAACAGGAAAGGTTGCACCAGGTCTAGCAACATTTATATCCTGTATTATTGTCGTTGTAGGTTCGGATATAATTCCTTTTTGTAATGCAGATTCTAATGCGGCTTTTTTTGTTGCGTTTGCCCAACAATTATCATTTGTAGTTTTAGTTGTGGGACTACCATATCTTGCATCCCACCAACTAGGTTTTTCGACAAAACCTAACATTTCCCAAGGATGTGTATGTGGTCTATCTGTATCAAAATAATGTCTATAAATACCTCTCCAATATCCTATACCTTCTGACTGTGTTGATGAGTAATTATGTGTAAATTTATTATTAGCATCATACGAACTATTTGTTAATGTTGTAATACCTTTACTAACCCTATATGAATTAAAATAATTATCATAAAAATTATTTTGCTCAGTTTTTGTATAAGGTGTGGTTCTATATTTTCCGGGTATATAAGTTAAATCTTTTCTTTTATTTTTAAAGGAAGATTGTATATGATCGTATATTCTATTTTCTAATTCAAACAATGCTTTATCTCTAACATCTGTTAAAGAAGGAGTTAAGTCACTGTCTACAGTTGTATTAAACGAAACCGTTTTAGAACCATCGTGGCCTTCTATAATAACAACTTGCCTAGAACCTGTATTATCTAAATAATATGTAGGTTTAATACACGATGTAATACCTAACTTCGTTAATGTAGGTGGTATAAAACTTAATCCTTGATCAATGCTAACTTTTATAACAACTTTACCTGAACTGACTGCACTATTCAATGTAATTTTATTAGTTGTTGATGTAGTATCTAATGTATATAGATCACTTGTTAAATATGTTTCAACCCCGTTAGTATCAATGGTATAGACATATACATGATTTTTATATTGATTAGTTCTTGTAATATTTCTAGGTAAATTAAAATTAGACGTACTACTAGAAACACTATATGTTTTTTCGACCAAGTTAAAATAGTACATCATATCACTATTTGCAAATGGAAATGTATTATTCTTACCTAAATTAATATCATAAAGAGCTTGATCAATTAATCCGCTAATAGTAGGACTTGACGCCATGCTTTTGTTTAATTGTTCTATTTTTTGAACAAATTTTTTCTTAAAAACATTATAAGAATCAGATACATATTCCAATGCTAATAATACATCGTAATCTTCGTTACTTAATGTAAAACCTGTTTTTAATAATGAAGATAATTGTTGATTTATTATTCCACCAAATCGTTTTGTTTTATCTAAATTTCTATAATTATTAGAACCAAAAGAACTGCCTGTTCTGCCTGGTTGTTTTTCTATTACGTCTATAAAATGATTAAACAATTCTGAGTATTGAATATATTGTACTTCACTATTATTTGAATTATTTTTTATCGAATTAGAAACATCATATGTCCATTCATCTGTTGCACTAGTATCTGTAGTAAAAAATTTTACATCAACTATATCGCCTACTGCTAATATATCTTCATTATTTGATATTGCTTGGGCATAAGACGAATTACCAGTTTTATAAGGTATTACAATATTCTGTCCATTAAAAGTATAATGAACATTCCTTAATAATTTATTACCATTATGAAATACTTCGGGCCATCCTTGTTCTAACACTTGATCTATAATTATAATTTTACCTGTCGAACTACCAGGAGCAGTATAATATAAAATGCTATTTGTTTCTGCGGCATCAACTGCAAATGTTGTTTTTGTTCCTGATGTACTAATACCGGAAGTAAAAGATGATCCTGCTTTATTTTGAAATGCTAATGAGGTAGTGCCATTTGTTACATCAAATGTATATGTTTTCCCTCGTGCCAAATATAATGTAGGATTAATACCTGTTAATTTTTCATAACCATATGCAGAATCTAAATGAAATTCCCATCCAGTTGTATTTGCTTTAAGCCAAAAATCTCTTTCAGGTTCATAATTTGTTGTGCCTAAATCTACACTTAAATCTGCAATAGCAGATGTAACTTCCTGAGTGACAGTAATTGGAGTTCTTACTTGTTTGTAACTCTGATGCCAGCAATTATCATAATAATGTTTTCCGTCACTAACATCATATTTTTGTAGGTAATACAACCCTTTTATATCTACACCTGTAGTAAACGTATTATATTGATATGTTGTTTGTATAACAGAATTATTAAAAATTAAATTGCTTGTATTTGTTGTTGTTATATAAGACGACGATGAATACGACAACGGAAATTTTAAATAATCATCATTTTTACGAGTAGCTGAAGTTGTATCTTCTAGATACTCAAATACGGTTGACCCTGTAAAATCTGTTTCTTTATAATGAGACAGTGGTTGATGTTTGGCATCGTATAATTCATATAACGGATGTTTATTCGGTATTTCTTTTTCTTGAGTTGCGGACCATGTATCTAACTTTGCATTGTAATAATAATCTATTCCTTTAACTAATGTAGCAGAAGAAGTTTGCCATTTTGTTGCATCTTCGCCTGGTGTTACGCCTTTATTATTATTGACTAGTGAGCTAAAGTATACATTTTTAAATTTTACAATATTACCAGTAGAATAAGATTTATTCCAATCATATAATGTAGGACCATTCATAATAGTAACCACATCACCATGATTTGGTACTGCGGTCGATCGGCTATTGTCATTTGTAATTGCTGTCAAAGCATAACTGTTACCAACTGTACAAATTTGGTTGTTTATGCCCGTTGATGCATTTGTAATTAATACTCTATCACCTACTTGAACCGTGTAACCATTATGAACTAGATTACTTGCTAGATCGGATCCCGGGTCCGATAATGTTGAAATTACCATAGCAACCGGTTTTCTACTTTCGATACCGTGACTATATAAACGTAAATCTTTTTCCCAACAAATAATAGGTCGTTGTGCATAATCACTATCATCTAATGTTTGACCTAATGTTGTAGAACTAGATGGAGATGCCACACTATCTCCTATTTTAAAAGTTGATGCAACACCTATAAAAGTATTAACTGCTTTTACTGTATCAATATGATACCAATTATTTGTTCGAGACCATGTATTATTATCTCTTGCACCTCTGTCAATTGTTAGATATTCGTGCCTCCAATGAACATCTGTGTTTTGTCCGTTTTTAAAAGGTGTTACTTTTTGCCCACCGACTACTAATAAATGTACACCTGCACTTGCGCCATAACCTCCGCCACCTGTTGCAGATATAGTAGTACTAACTTTTCCATCGGTACCTATTGAACCTGAGGCAATAGCATGTGTTGAAGGTGTACCACTAGAATCATATATATTAAAAAATGGCTTATAAACATATCCTGTGCCTTGCGTGGCACCGGCACTTATAGAAATAGCATTAACCGCATTACTACTTGTAGTAACAGCACCTGTTGCTATTGTTTGATTTGCTACGCCATGTGCATATGGAGTAATAGATGTTAAATTTGATTGCCATGCCGTATCCGAAGCACTATATGTGCTCTCTACAATTAATCTTATTTTAGATCCGACGCCAGTAACTAAGTAAACATTATTATCATTAGAAAATGTGATTCGCATACCATTTTCTAATTTAATGGTTCTACTACCATATTCTGTTTGAGCATCTGATGTAAATTGTGCTAATCCTTCTACTGCCGATGCAGTAGTTCCATGAAGACCAAATATAGGTAATCCAAATGGTAACCATACATAATTATTCCAATTAATAAACATATCAAAATCAATTGGAGGTCTCCAGGAATAATTATTATCTGCAAATAATTTATCTAAATTAGTTGTGTTTGAATCTAAAAATTTTAATTTATTAATTACATCACTATATGTATATGCAGATTCGTATTCTCCGGTATCTGTTCGCTGACTTACTACACCTGGTTCTAATTGATAACGATTATCTAATGTGCTTCTACTAGGTAAATATGAGTCATCCACTGATGATCTAATTTTTCCTGTCTTCTTGCCGATATATCCTGATTTATTTTCAGAAACACCACTTTCAATCATAGGATCTAAAGTTGCATTTAAAAATTTTTTATTTGTATCGCTTTGAAAATATTCAGGTAACAAATCTGTTGAATATTTTTTTGATAAATTCCTATTAGTTGAACCTGGCGAAGTATTGTTAACTTGCTCTGTTTTTGCTTTGCTAGTAAAGTCAGCCATTTAATTTCCTATTAGTAATAACTAGAACCGCCGCCACCCGAACCACTGCTACCACTGCCACTACTAGACGATGAAGTAGAACTAGTAGATGTTGTTACACCAGTAATTGAAGTTGTTCCGGATGCCGTATCTAATGTTCCGCCTGCAATTCTAATATTAGATTCTGTATACGACGAAACTATGTCTATATCAGACACTTTCGCGGCACTTATAAAAATTTCATGCTCGTTTGGAGTTACTTGAAACATGTTACCAAATCTAGAACCACCGTCATTAGGTACTATAACAATAGACGAAACAATACCTATCATTTTTCGATGTACATAACCGGCCAATTCTGTAAAATAAAATGTTTCTCCAAAGGCCCAATTAGCAGGATCAAAATATTCGTCTATATAACCTACAATTAATGCCTTTATTTCATTATCTGTATATGACGTAGTAGAATTTTTAACTACCTTAAATTTTGCTTGCAATGCATAGTCTGCTTCTGCACCAAATAGTATTTTCATTTCACAAGGTTTGTAAATAATTGTATCGGACGAAGTTTTTGAACTTTCAATTGATGTAAACATATTTTTTAAATCTTCTGTTGTATGAGGTAACGGCTTAAAATCTGTACGCCTGTCATTTTTTAACCAATTTGAAAAAGAAGTATAATATGTATTTGTTAAGACAAATGTATCAATTATATTTGTAACCGCTGGATCTATTCTTGTTTCTTCACTAGCGGCATGTGTCCATTTAAAATTAAGATTTGATCTTCCGGTATAACTTTTATATGTTAATGTTCTAACATGTTCCCAATATGTAGTATTAGTTGGTAAACTTCCTAAATTATTATTTGCCAATGATTTATATTCAGAACCTTCATATTCGACTTTATCGTTTATTGAATATACTTGAGCTGAAGACCAACTTATAACTGCACTAGGAGTAGCAGGTGTCCAATATGTAGTATTAGTTGGTACATTGCCTGTTGATGTTTGTAGTGCCTTATAATAATTTCCGTTGTATATTACAACATCATTTACTCCGTAAGATGCAACAGCATTATATTCTAATGCTAAAGGCGGAGGATCTGTCATTAATGTTTTATATGTGTAATTACCGTCTTGAACATCTGTTATAAAAATAGTATTAGAACCAACAATAGAATCAAATGCAAACGGATCGTCAATTACAGAATCTTTATTATCGTCTGCAAATTTAAGCAATACTCTTCGAGGATCGGTATATCCGTCGTCATATGTATAATATCCTGATATATCAAATTTATAGTCTCCAGTAAATAACGTGGAGCCTGTGCCTCCACCAGTAGTTGTAAGCGGTACAGAATTTAATTTTAAAATATTAATAGCATCTATAACAGATTTTTTTGATAATTTGCTTACTTTATTTTCTAATCGTTGATTATAAAACCTTACGTTGCTGACAGAACCAAAATTAAATTTAACCGATCTTGCTAAAAATACCCATTGCGATGCTTCTTTTTCTATTCTTAACATCCAGCTATGATCACCGTTACTACCTGTGCCGGCAGTTCCAAGATTAAATGCAGTATCTCTAGAAGCACCTAAATTTGCTACAGGCACTACTGTCCATGCCATTGTTGTATGATTATAATATAAACCAAATGAATTATTTGCATCTAATTGTGTAGTTATATTTGTTCTTTCGGTTGATGTAAATTTTTTATTAAATGCAGGTGCTATTCTTTTAATTCTATAACCGGAAGGAATATTTCTAGATAATTGTATCGTACCTAGTCCTTCGGCAGTTTTACCTGTATAAGCCAATGTGGTATCTGTAACACCTCTACCATCTCCCGAAACACTAACTATGCTTGCCCATTCCGTTTTAGAAGAAGCAGTATAAGCATTAGTACCGGCGGTATCGGGCTGAACAAACTCAATGTTAGCTCCTGGTACTAAATATTTTCCTATTGCATCGGTTGTATATGTTCCTAAACTTGCGGTTGTTGCATCATCTTGAAAATAACCTGTTGACATTTTATTTGTGCTAGTTACCCTCGACCATGTCCATATGTTACTTGTTTCTGCTTGCAAATAATTAGAAGCAATATAGCTACCAGAATATTTTTGATAATAAAAATTTTCAACTTCTTTTTCATTCAAATATGATTCTATGTATTGTTCTATAATAGATGATGAAGTCAATGTCGAGGTAGTAGATAAAGTTGATCGTAATAAAGAATCTTCTAAATAAATGTACCCATCGTCACCAAATATAGTTAAATCTTTATATGTACCAGTCGGATCATTAATATCAACATAACGTGTATGTCCACTATGTATTCTGTTTGTACTTTTTATCTTTTTAATATTTGTAGATGCTTGTAATGGATATACTGCATAATCTTCAGCTGTAACCATTCTATCTTGAGTAGCATATACTTGTGGTGCATTTGTTTGTATAGACGTTAAAGACTCTGTTTCTGTGCTATTTTGAACTGTTTCTTGTAAATCCAAAACAACAGTTAAATCGTATAATTGATTGTCGTTTCTACTAAAATAAGGAATAACAATGTTTATATTTTGCATGTCTTCTGGTCTAATAATATACGATTCATTGTTTCCTGTTCTGTACCAAGTTCTAATAACATCTTTAGGAGCATTGCCAAATCTTCCATCTGCAAACTTAATAGATATTTGATCGTCGACTCTTGTAACAACTTCAAATATATTTCTTAAACTATTATCAATAGAATTAAAAATAACATTTGATCCTGTAACAACAGGTACTTTTGTCCAACTTGCAGATACTGATCCTAACTGGGTCACACTTTGAACCCATACATCGTCGTTTACTACATCGTTTACATTAATATCTATAACTTGATTTTCAATAGGAGATGTGATCAAAACATCTTTAAATGCCAATGTTCCTTGTTTAAAATAAAAGAAAAATCCTGTATTTTCACTTGCATTGCCTTTACCATCATTTAGATAAACACATTTAAATGATGCATTAGGATCAGGATAAGGTTCTACATAACCAGCAGTATTTAAATTAACATTGCATACCTCAAATCCGGTTGACACTCCGTTAACATTAGCATTAAATGAATAAACAACATCTTGCCCTGTCAACGAATTTAGAGTATAAATTTCTGTTTTAATACCATTATATGTTCCTGAATTAAATGGAGTACCAAACTGATTTGTAGATGTTAGCACAGAATTTACAATTAAAAGAAATTGTTCATAAGCATTTGCATTTGTAGCATCGTTCCATAATACTTCTACATTAGAAAGATTATTGCCGTCCGAATCTATTAATATTTCTGTAGTTTTTACTGATTTTACTTTAGCTACTCCTTTTGAATTAATTGATCGTTTTGGATTATATCCTAAAAATCTAGCCAATCGTAACACTGATTCTCTAGAAGTAGCAGTTTCCATAAAATTTTCACGAGAAGAAAAATCGATTCTAAATGCTAGACTATGTCCTAAATATGCAATAAGATCTATTAAACTTACAAATTCTGAAGATTGAATCCAATCGTTATAATCTTCTGGATAATTTAATCTAATGTAATCGACCATTGCCGATTTAATTGTATCAAAATCGTATGCTTTAAAATTTGCTTGGGCAAACGATTGATATACCGCCGTGTAATCTTCTGCGGCAAATAACACATCTTGTCTTGTTGCCATTTAGTTATTCCTATTCTGCTTCAGATAAGTTTCGATCAAAATTAATAGATAAGATATCTTCTTGATCAGTTGGTGTATATCTTAATCTCATCTGAACGCTAATTGCATTTTGATTACTATAAGTAACCACTTCTCGTAAATTCCATCTAGGATCTTGTGATACAATATCAACACAATCTTCTTTTACTGCATCTTCAACTGTATCATCATAAGGTTCAAATAATAAATCCCATATTAAAGAACCATACGAAGGATCCATTAATCTTTCACCTTTTTTAGTGTTAAAATGATTTGTTAAATCTTGTTTGGCAAGGTCCATATCTTTTAATTTCCTTACTGGTGTTTTAGAAGAATATCCCTTGAATATAACTTTTGTTGCCATAATTGTTCCAACTTATTATATTTAGTAAAAAATAAACCACATATTTAATATTTTTGGTTGACATTTGATCTTAAGAGTATATAATACTTGTAAAAGTAGTTAATCATATAACAAATGAGCATATGAATGATTATAACCGCGGTAAACGTGACATTATGTTAGAAATGGCAAAAGAAGATTTGATTAACGTAGCAACAAGAATTGCTGTGTTAGAAAACGATCTCGATGGTGCCCGAAAAACAAAGTGGGAGCTAGTTAATAAGATTCGTTTGCTAGAAAACAATGCGGCTTTTGAGTGTGTAGAAAAAGGAGAAGCATTAACCCTTCATGAAAAGATTAACATTATTAAGGAAGGATTTACTGTATAGATAAATAATTTAAACAGTTTAGGACAGTTATATGAAAATCAACGACATTGTCAACGAAGCATCTTTTAAATTTTCTCCCGAAGACTTTAAAGATACAGAAAAGTATAGTGTACCTTTTGAGGATATGACAAGATTTGCTCAATTCTTAGCAAGGCAAATGGAAATTATGGGTGTCTCAAAAGAGATGGCGGAAAAGTTATATAATGCAGCAGAATCAGGTAATGATAGTTGGATTCATAGATTTGGAAAAAGTCCTAAACTTAAAAATCTTATCGGTCATAGTATTAATACTGCAATGACATCCAATTTAGTTGCAATTCAAAAAGCAATGGGATTACATGCAGGCATTCTTAACCTTAAAAAGAAAAGTCCTAGCAAACCATCGCCTACACCAGACGATATGCTACCCGGCGGACCAGACGACGAAGAAGCAAGAGATCGTCGAAGTGCAGCCGCATTTGGACCTCCAACAGATCCACGTGGTATTAGATCATACTAAATTATGAAAGAACTATTAGATCAACTACGAGTTGTTTTTGAAAAATCAGAATCTCGTATTACCCAACTCGTGGGTAAATGTAACGAGCTAGAACAAGAAAACGACAGACTTCGTGCAGAACTTCGAGACGAAGGATACATCATTAAAATAAACAGAAACTATGATAGGTCTAGAAAGTATGACAGAAGCAAATCCCAACGAGAGTTCGACTGCGATTTTTGATTGGGCAAATAGATTTCATAAAACATTTAAAGAATTAAAACACAAAGGGTTAGACATACAAACAGTCCGTGTCTTTAGAAACTTAGTATGTAGAGACGGTTTTTCGTTTTCCCTCCAAGCAGGTCCTGCACATTATTCAGAACCAAAAGCAATAGCAGAAAAATATGATGCCTGGGAAATAGGTT
>MDTB01040846.1_pt1 | contig 27223 bp, 26 predicted proteins | sample 811161 | NCBI WGS metagenome assembly MDTB01 (sample SAMN05326650, study PRJNA326480) | marine metagenome | isolation source: seawater | place: Mediterranean Sea | collected 2009 | reverse complement strand
TCCCATATCTTAAGATAAAGTACCATCGGCGCAGAAGGGCTTGACTTCCGAGTTCGGAATGGGATCGGGTATGACCCCTTCGCAATAATCACCAGGCCAAAGTTTATAATATTTTTATTAGAGATTGTAAATAGCTGAAAATTAGCTTTAAGGAGGGATTTTGGTGGGCGTGATAAGAATTGAACTTATGACCTCTTCGATGTCAACGAAGCGTTCTACCACTGAACTACACGCCCAATTAATACTTAGTTTAATTAAATAAATATTTGATATAACATATATTTTTCATGCGCAAAATACTCTTTGTCTCATCTGCTCCTTTATCTTTAGAAACCTTTGATGGAAAAGAACAGAGAGCCCTAAGTATTTTAAAATCTTTGTCTAAAAAAAATAAAATAGATATTGCCTGTATAGATCAAGATCTAAAAATTAGTAAAAAAAAAATAAGTTTTTGTAATGAAGAAAATAGATTTGCAATAAATTTTCTTTCTAGGTTAATTAATACTTTTTTTTCACTTCTTAAAATAAAGCCACTACAAAATGGTTATTTTTACTCTAAAGAAATGGCTAATTTTGTCCAAGATAACAAAGATAATTATGATACAATTATTTTTCATTTAATAAGGTGTTCTCAATATCTTCCTTCAGAATTTAGAGGAAAAACTATTCTTGAGATGACCGATCTTTTATCAGTGAGCTACGGTCAAATAATAAAAAAATTATCTATTATTAACCCGCTTAAATATTTATATATTCTAGAAAAATTTTTGATTAGAAAATATGAAAGGGATATCTCTAACCAATTCGACAGGGTTGTCTTTATATCGAGAAAAGAGTTGTTTGAGGCCAGGAAATTTATTGATAAAAAAAAAATTTCGATAATAGAAAATTTATTTAAAGTCGAAAAGAATATTTATAAATTTAAAAAAAAAAATAATAAAGTAATATTCTTGGGAGATATAAATTATCTTCCTAATAAACTTGCGTGTTATAATTTTTCAAAAAATATAATGTCAGAACTTTTAAAGATATATCCTAAAATTGAATTCCATATTGTAGGAAAAGTAAACTTTTTAAATAAGATCAGGCTCAGTTTTTATCCAGGTGTAAAAGTTCATGGTCCAATTAATAATTTAAAATCTATTTTTATTAATAGTATATGTGGTATTTGTAATGTGGAGATAGCAACAGGACTACAAAATAAAATTTTAAGTTATATGAGTTTTGGGATTCCGGTAATTACCAGTAAAGAGTCATACTCTAAAGAGTATTTTAAAAATAAAAAAGACTTGTTTGTATTTTCAAATGCTAAAGATCTAATTAAAAAGCTTTTATTATTAAAAAGAAATAAGAAATTATCAGAAAGATTATCTAAAAATTCTTATGATTTACTCAAAAAAAGTTTTTCTGAGTCTCAAATTAGATATAAATATGAAAAGCTTATGAGATAATTAATTTCTATTAAATAGTCTTTTTAACCTTAATAAAATTTCTATAATTTTATTTACGAATTTCATAATAAAAGTGTTATTAATCTCATTTAAGGCTTCATCATACGTTATAAAATTATTTGTATTTTTATTTAAAAATATTTTAAAATTTTCAAAATCATTTTCATTCCAATAGTTTAAATGTATTTGTGTAGATTGAACGCCAATTGGAAGTGTATAGAGCTTGTAAAACAATTGTGGGATAAATTTAATTTCCTTTTTCACAAAAGGTGCAATTCCATAACCATCTATTACCTGAAATATTCCCGATTTTTTTAATGCTAAGAAAGTATTTTCATCATAAGTATGATTGGGAGCAAAAAATACTCTAATATTAATTTTTTTACTCAAAAATATTTCTAATCCACTTTTAATTTTTTCAATTTGTTTGGGTAAAGAATTTCCAAAGAACTCAGATCGCCCACCATGTTTAAAATAATCTTTTTTATATGTTTTGGTTGTATAAAGATGATCATACCCATGCATCGCTATTTCCCATCCATTATCTTTTAAATCATTTATTTTTTTCCAAAAATTATCTTTCTTAGGGTATTTTAATAAATCAGGATCCTTGTTATTAGGTATAACTCCTAAAACTGGCTTAATATTTTTTTCATTTAATAATATCTCGACCTTATCAAACATTTTCCAATTCATATTTTCGGCAATATCATCAAATCTTATTAAAATTTTAGGTTTCATTTTTTTAAAGTTGTTTTTTTGGTTAAAAGTTAATTTTAATTTTTTTTAAGAAGTTAATAAAAATTCTACTTCTATCATAATGTTTTATTAAATATTTTAATTTAAAAAAAGATATTAGTATTGAGCCGTATAAAGATTTTGACTCAATACAATTATAGTAACTTGAACTAGTGTCAGTCCAATTTTTTTTGTAAGACTCATCTCCTAAAGTAAAATCGAAATATTTTAATTTTTTTGAAATAGACCATCTTATTAATAAACTTATTAACAATCTTCCTGGAGAGTATTTCTCCAATTTTTGACCCATTGATAAAACTAAGTAATAATATCTTTTATTATAAATTGTGCCTAGATGCATAGCCAAAGTTTCATTGTTTAACTTTAAATAACTTAAATGCATTTGAAATGATTTGTTTTGATTACTAAAAAGATCTTTGTAAAACATCAAATCTTTTTTTGCAAAAAGATTTCCAGATTTTTTAGAGGAGAGTCTAATATTTTTTTGTTCAAATAAATCAACTAATAAACTATTAATTTCTTTTCGATCATTAATTACTTTAAATTTAAGTATGCCATATTTCTTTAGGCTGTTCTTTTTCCGTTTATTTTGGGATCTAAAATCTTTTTTTAAAATATTTTTCTCATAGGAATTCCAACTGCTTGGTAAAGATATAAAATAACTCTTACTATCAAAATAATTATTTAGAAAATTAACGAATGGATTTTGATACTCATTTATAAACTTTGGTTGTTTTGTAAGTTTTATTATATCAATATTTTTTAGCTCTGAAAAAGTTTGATTTAAAATAATTTTAAATGAGTCCTGATTAAATTTATATTTATTATTTAAAATAGGACCACAATAATCAAATTCTTTATCTCCGGCCCATCTCAAAATATTTAATCCAAATTTTTTTTCAATACAAAAAGGAAAAATAGCAATATTTTTAGAATTGTTTTCTACAACAATAATTTTTAATACTAGGTCATTATCTTTTTCTAAATAAGTTTTGTGCCAATTTTTAAACCAATCTAAAGTTTGAAATACATAGAGATCAGAACAATTTTCTAGATCATTCCAGATTTTGTGTAGCTCATTATTTAGGTTATTAAAAATTTTTATTTTAAATTCCATTAATTTTTTTCTTAAATTTAAAACCAGCATTTTTGATAGCTTTGAGACTTTGCTTATTTCTATACAAAGAATATATTGCTAGTTTTTTATTTTTATATTTTTGAGAAATTTTTATCAAAATTTTTTTATAATAACCTCTATTTCTCAATTTTTTGGGAGTAAAAAAATCAAATAATAAAAAAACATTTTGTAAAATAACTTTTTTGTTTATCTCGGTAATGATCCATTCATTTCCTTTATATAGCCATCCCGTACACAATATTTCTAATTTTGTTTTATGTTTTTTTGATAAAACTAAAAAACTATATCCTCTCGATAATCTTTTAATCTTAGATGGATATTCATTAAAATAGTTTTTAAAAATTTTGAGTCTACGGTCATTTTTAGATTTAATTATAATAAATTTTTCATTTTCTTTAAGACGATAATTTTTTTTATTATTTTTAATTTCAAACCAGATAACAGAATCGTAAAGACTTTTTATAAAAGTTAAAATTTTGCTAAGCATCAATAATAATATTTTTTAATTGTTTCGTAAAAAGATTTTTAGTTGGCAATTTATTTTTAAGCATTTTTTTCTGAATAGATTTGTATCTTTTTAAAATAAAATTAATTTTATTTGATAATGATTGTGCATTTCTTTTAACAACAAAGACTCCTTCCCTATTTCTTCGTACATGCGAAATTTCAGGAAAGATAATTACTGGCCTTAATCTTGAAAGTGACTCGTCTAAAACTTGTGGATGTGCTTCAGTAAAAGATGGAAGTATAAAAATATTACTATCATCATAAATGTTAATTAAGCTCTCATGATTTTTATTAAACTGAACAATTTTAATTTGTTCATTTTTAAGTTTATTACTATTTAATTTTTCTGAATTAACGATTGTAAATTTAAAATTTAATTTTAATTTTTTTACAATTTCTATTAGAGAAAAAATTCCCTTTTCAATTCTTAATCTTCCAACATACAGAAGTTTTATTTTTTTAAATTTAGGAGCTTTTCTCTTTTTAAACCACTTTTTATTTAGCTGAGAAGGTGAAACAATTTTTCCTTTTTTTCCTTTTAATAGTTTTGACCTACAAGCAATTAACTGAGACTTCAAACAAGCTAATGAAAACATAAAGTGGTAAAACAAAGGACCAAAATATTTTGAAAAATTCCTATATTCTTCATAACCATCACTCCTCAAATAAATGAATACTTTTTTTCCAAGAATAAACAGTAAAATGCTCATCATAAAAGTATAGGGTGATAGAGAGATAATAAGGTATTTGTTATTTGCATTAGAACTTTTAAAAACTTTATAAATATAAGAAAAAATACCACTGGAAATTATAATATTTTTTATATTTATTTTATGTGCTGATCTAATTTTTTTTGATTTTCTTACAAATAATTCAATATGAAAATCTTTTTTTAATCCTTCTGGAATTGATTTCATATCTACGTTATCGCAAAAATAATTGCTTTTATTTTGATAAGTTTTTTCATTGCTTATTATTGCTAACTTCTGTTTTTTCATGAAACAATTATTATCTTAAAAATAAGATACTTTCGTAAATTTTTTTTGGGAATAAAAATATGAAAAGAAGTTTTATTTTATCTAAATTATTAGGATAAAAGATAATTTTTTTAAAGCTTTTCATATAAAATCCCTCATTTATTAATTTAATAGTTTTCAAAAATTCTGATCTATATTTTATTTTTTTTAGTTTTTCCTCATTTCCAAAAATATTTGAAGTTTTTAGATTTTCGTACCATTCTGAATATTCGATCACTTGTTTATTGAAATTTTTTAATTGAAGTTGATTATCATGTAATCTATGGATCTGAACAGGGTTTTGCGTACATGCAAATTCATATTTCGTAGAAAATCTTAGTACAAAATCCATATCAGACAACATATCAAATTCTGTGTTAAACACGTTATCTTCATCTTTTATGTACTCTCTTCTGATCATTACTGTCCCGATACCAACAAAATATTGTTCTAGTAGATCATCTGTAATTTTTCCTGAAGGAAGTTTTTTTGAGGTCGCAATTTTTTTTTTTATTTATTATATTTTTTTCATTTAATCTCCAATAATTTCCATAAACAAGACCTATATTTTCATTTGAAAATAATTCTAGCTGAATTGAAAGTTTGTTATCTAACCACATATCATCTGTGTCGATAAAACATATAAAGTCTCCAGTAGCTTTTTTTATTGCTAAATTCCTAGCCTGATAAAGTGTTGTATGTTTTGGTGCTAAGAAATATTTAAATCTTAAATCCTCAAAGTTTTTAAAAATTTCTTTACTTTTGTCTGTTGAACAATTATCCCAAAAGATAAGTTCCCAATTTTTGTAATCTTGTTTTATTATACTTTCTAAAGCTTCAATAAGATATTTTTCACCATTAAAGCAGTTCATTATAATTGATACAGTTGGTTCTTTTTTCATAAATAAAGGTCTTTGATTAGTATGTTTAAACCTTTAGTTATTTTGATTTTTGGATACCAACTAATTAATTTTTTTGCTTTACTCACATTTGGATAGAAATTCATATTCGTACCTTTTCTATACGGTAACTTGCCAAAAAGAGGTCTACCTTTACCAACCTGTTTACAAACTAATTTAATAATGTTTTTAATTTTTATAGGTTTAGCAGAACCAATATTGATTATTTCTCCGTTAGTATTTTTTGATAAAAAAACTTTGAAAACTGCTTTTACAACATCATCTATAAAACAAAAATCGCAGTACTGTTCACCTTTTGTAGTAGGAAACTTTTTATTTTTTCTACATTGATCAATAACGTAAGGCAAGATTCTATTTTTACCTTGACTTGGACCATAAACTTGAAAAAGTCTTAGTATAGTTGATGGAAAATTATCAACATTATGAATATTTTGTAGAAAATTTGAGCATGTAAATTTTGCTATTCCATATGGTGTTATGGGGTTGCATTTCATATTTTCTTTTATTGGTGATTTGATATTTCCATATTCAGCCGAGCTTCCTATTTGAATAAACTTTTTTAATTTTTTTCTAGATAAAATTTTAACTAAATTTATCAAACCTTTTACGTGAGTTTTTATTAATTTTTTGCCAGATTTATTAAAATCAGGATGCTTACCATAACCTCCTGCATTTAAAACATAATCAAATTTTGAATTAATTTTTTTAGATAGGGAGTAATAATCTACAAAATTACATTGTAAATATTTAACATTTTTCAAAAATCTCTCTTTTTTGGGTTTATTTAATGAAATACTAGTTACTTGCCATTTTCTTTTTATGGCTTCTTTTGTTACATGAAAACCAATGAAACCAGTGCCACCAACAACAAGTAGTTTCTTCATTTTATCCAAGGGGCCTTTTTATCTTTAATCATTTTATCTAGGAGGTCTTTATCGAGTTTATGATCCATACATTGCCAAAAGCCTTCATGTTTAAATGCTTTTATTTCTTTTAAATCAGTAACTTTTTCTAATGGAGATGATTCTAAAACTGTATCATCGCCTTTTAAAAATTTAAAAAATCTAGGGTTTATGACAAAAAAACCTCCGTTTATCCAACTTTCTCCTAATTGAGTTTTTTCCTTAAATCTTGTCACATCTGAACCGCTTAAGCTAAGAGATCCGAAACGGGCTGGGGGCCTAACAGCGGAAATTGTGACAATTTTTTTATGTTTTTCATGAAACTTTATAAGTTCATTAATATTTATATTTGAAAGTCCATCACCATAAGTAAGAAGAAAATTGTCATCAGATAAGTGCTTTTCAAGTCTTTTTAATCTACCACCAGTAAAAGTATCTGCTCCGGTATCAATAAGATTTATTTTCCAATCTTTTTTAAAATTTTGAAAATGTTTTTTTATAACTTCGCCTTTGTAACCTAGGGCTATATAAAACTCATTATGTCCATGATGAGCATAGATTTCCATTATATGCTCAATAATTGGCCTATTTCCAATTGGCACCATTGGTTTTGGAATCGAGTCTGTATACTCGGACAATCGAGTTCCAAATCCTCCTGCTAAAATTACCACTTTCATACTAATTTAGAATCATTGGTTTAGGAAAAGGTATAATAAATTTTCCTCCATCCTTTAAAAATTTCTTTTCTTGTTTTATTATTTCACTTTTAATATTCCAGGATAAAATTACTAAGTAGTCAATATTTTTCCTAGAAATGTATTTGGGTTCTAAAACTTTAATATTAGTCCCTGGAGTATATTTGCCACATTTTAATCTGCTTTTATCAAAAACATTATCGATTAACTTATTATTAATTTTTGCATATTGCATTAGTGCTTGACCTTTGCCTGAAGCACCATAAACAGATATTCTAAAATTATTTTTTTTAAGACCTGTTATTAGTTTATTAATTTTTTGTTTATGTTGAACAATTGTTTTCTCGAAGTTATCTAAGTTTTTATTAGAGAATAATTTAGATTTTTTTTCTAAATTATCAATTATTTGAATTTTCTTAGAAATTTTTTGTGCAGAGTATTTGTTTTTTATATAGCATCTTATTGATCCACCTTGTGAGTCAATTAATTCAACATTGAAAATTTTTAATCCATTTAAACTACAAAGATCTCGTATTGACTTAAGACTGTGAAAACCAATATGCTCATGAAAAATATTATCATACTGATTTTCTTTAAAAATATTTAATAGATGAGGAACTTCTAATATAAATATCCCATCATTGCTTAATAAATTTTTAACGCCGCGAAATATACCATTTGGACTTTTTACATGAGCAATAACATTCCTGGCAAAAATAAATTCAAATTTATCAAATTTTCTTTTAATTTTTTTTGAAAGCTCATAACTAAAATAGTCATTTATTGTAGATATTTTTTTGGATCTAGCTTTTTTAGCTAAGTTTTGTGCTGGATCAACTCCAATAGCGAAACATTTAAATTTTTCCTTTAGAATTTGGATAAACGATCCATCATTACTAGCTATTTCTAAAATTTTTGATTTCTTTCCTATTCCATACTTTTTAAGACTAATTAATAGTTTTTTAATTAAAAATATATTACTTTTCGATATACCTGTTTCCCACAAATAATTTTTAAATAGTAAATTTGGATCAAGATATTCAGTAATTTGAACATGTTTACATTTCATGCAGTAATTTAAAGTGATGCTATATTTTTTATGCTTAATTTTACTTTTTGAAAAATTACCTACAAGAGCGATTTTGCCTAAATTGATTATTTTTTTAAGCTTTGATTTACAAATTCTACAATTTTTCATTTGCTTTATTTATTGGAGTAATAACCAATCTGTTGATTTGATAAATCTTCAACATCGTTACCTGTGAAAAAACTTTTATACCAATCTACAGTAAATTCTATGGACTCATTTAATGTTAAATTTGGTTTCCAACTAAGTTCTTTTTTAGCTTTATCAATATTAAGACTAAGTAATTTTGACTCATGAAAATTTTTAGATTTTTTAATTATAATTTTATGATTTTTTTTACCCCATTCATTTATAAGTGATTGCACAATAAATTTAACTTTTTTACAATTTTTTTTATTTGGTCCAAAATTCCAGTTTGGTATTATTTTAGAATTTAATTTCTTATTGATTAATTTTTCTCCCAATATTAAATACCCAGATAAAGGTTCAAGAACATGTTGCCATGGTCTGGTGGCATTTGGATTTCTAATAAAAACTACTTTGTTTGATTGCAATGATTTAATTACATCAGGAACAATTCGATCTTTTTTAAAGTCCCCACCGCCTATTACATTTCCAGCTCTAGCAGTCGCAATGGATATATAATTTTTTCTAAAATAACTATGAAAGTATGATTTAAACAGAAGTTCTGCACTAGCTTTTGAAGAAGAATAATTATCTAATCCACCCAAAATATCGCTTTCTTTATAACTCATCTTTTTATCTAAATTTAAATAACACTTGTCAGAGGTGATATAAACTAAATTGGGTATTTTATTAGTTTTTACTGACTCTAATATATTTGCACTTCCAATTACATTTGTACCAAAAGTTTCTAAGGGGTTTTTAAAACTATTTGAAACAATTGATTGTGCTGCTAAATGAAAAATTATATCTGGTTTTTCTTTTTTTATAATCCTATTTATTTTGTCGAAGTTTTTTATGTCAATAAAATATTGACTAATCTTTTTATTTATTTGTAAAGCATTAAATATTATAGAGTCTTTCTCTGGTTTCAAACCAACACCTATAACCTTTGACCCAAGTAAAAATAGCCAATTACACAACCATGCACCTTTAAAACCGGTTGATCCTGTGACTAAAACCTTGAGGTTTCGGTAATTTTTAAGTGAAGAAATATTTTTTTTCAATTTTTAATTTGGGGGATACTCTGTTTTACCAATAATTAAATCAACTAAAGATAACAATAAAATTTGATGGACATTTTCAATATGATTATAAGCTTTACTGTTCACCCAAAAATTGATGTCTCCTAATTGACTTAAATTATTTTCCTTATCGTTCCCAGTAAAAGTAATTATATTCTTAATTTTTTGTTTTCTTGCTTGTTTAGCACCATTTGTCATATTTGGTGAATTACCTCCAGCTGAAATTAATATTAAAGAGTCACCGCTATCTCCGTAAAACTGTATTGCTTTCTCAACCCACCTTTCGTAACCATAGTCATTCGAAAAACAAGTTAATAGATCTGACTCATTGTAATTTGTGCATCTCACTCTAGCATTTTTTGTTAGATCAACGCTAAAGTGACTGGCTATAGCGGCGCTCCCGCCATTTCCAAAAATCATTGTTTTTTTTCCTTCCGAATGTGTTTTTTTTAAAATATCTTTTACCTTAACTAAATCCTCAAAATACTTTTCGTTATCAATTAATGATTTTAAGCTATTAAAATATTCTTTTAAAAATTTTATTTCAGACATTTTATAATATTTCTAGTTTAAGTATTGACTCCCTTTTAGTAAAAATTAAGATTTTTCAATCAATTTACTTGAATATAAGTAGTATATTCCCTCTGTTATTAATGAAAAGAACAAAGTTGCTACAAAGCTTGAAGTAAAAAATGGTATTGCTAAAGTATAACACGTTATCAATCCTTCAAGATTGTATCCGTATTGTCCTGTTGTCCAAACACCAAAATTGGTAATTAAAAAAAACATTACTGCACCAATTAATGCACCTGGAATTCTAAGTTTTAAACTATTTTTAAAATAAAGAGGTAGAAACCCAATTAAAAAAACACTGCCCCAAGTCCAATGTGTTAAATTATGATAACCAATAATAAAATCTGTTATTGCGAATGATATTATCAGGAATGGTATATATCTTATACCTAGAAATGCAGGCACATAAAAACTTAAAGCTAATAAACTAGTAAAATTTCCTGGATGTGGAATAAATCTACTCGCTGCTAAACATAAAAATATTCCAATAAATATTTTCAATTCTTTTTTCATTAAAGGAATTAATATACTCTTTTTATACCAAAATTAAAAGTTCTATCCATTTGTGAGTAATCTAAAGCTGTATTGTATTTCTCATCAAAAATATTATTTATTTTAAAAAAAGCATCATATCCGAATAAATCATAATTTATAGATAAATGATTTACAAAAAAGTCATCTAATTTAACATCTGCATAATCTGTGCCATGCTTTGGAGAATTAAAATTTCCATAATCTCTCATATCATCTGACCAAATAGATTGTAAATTAAAGCTTAAATTGCTTTTCGGTAATTTATAATAAGTGCTTAAATTTATATTGTGTCTTGGAACACGTACAAGTCTACTATCTAAAAAAGCACCTCCTCCAGTTCCTCCGGTATTTCCGTCTGCATCTAATGCGTCATCCATGTCTGCACCATCATATGTAGAGGTGTAAGTATAATTTAAATTAAAATTTAAATTATCACTTTTTCTCCATTTACTTATTAATTCTATACCATCTGATTGTACTAAACCTGGTTGATTGTGATATCCAGCGCTATCAGAAGGTGAGTCTTTCCAACCATCAAGGGTATCATGATACTCGTGGGTAAACCAGGTAAGGTCCAATTCCAAACCTAAATCTGAAAAATTTTTTTCGATACCTAAATCAAAACTTCGACCTGTTTCTGCTACCTTTTTTTTATTCTCATCATCCCATGCCACATAAATTTCGTACAACGAAGGATACCTGAAACTTGTGCCATAAGAAGATTTCAGTTTTGTGTTGTTGTCCATTAAATAAGCTGCAGAGAATCTGTGACTATCCTCAGAACCAGCCATTGTATGATTATCAAATCTTGCTCCAGCAGTCACATAAAAATTTTCATAAACTCTACTCTGAATATCAAAATATTTTGAATCAATCTGCTCCGATCTATTATAGTCTGTGCCAGATTTTTCCCAATCCATTTCATCAAATTCTTTTTCATAACCAAAAGTTAAGCTATTATCTAAATTAAAATTATAAGTTCCAGAATAATAAATCGCTTCTCGAAATCCTCTATAGTAATCCTCTGCTCTACCTGATCCCCATTTACTATACTCATCGTAAGCTCTTCTGTTATGTGTTTTGACAAACTTTAACTGGTTAGAGAAATTAGACAAAGGCTCGTAAATAAGATTTAATAGTCCGTTTGCTTCTCTAGATCTCGATGAATTATCATCATTACAATTTGTGCAAAAAGAACTGTCAGCAGTGTCAAATTTTAAATGATTATTATTAAATCTAAATTTACTTTCTAATTTAAATTTATCTGATAATTTACGATCATAGTTGGCTACCAAAGTACTATTTTTATATCCGTCCTCCTCATTGTTATCACTCATAGCTGATATACCGTTGGTCATAAATTTCTCAACACCAAACCAGAAGTTATTTTTTTCATCTGCTCCTGAAAAAGATGCTGACAAATTATGTGTTCCATGAGAAGCAGTGTTGTATTTAATTTCCTTATGAAATCCTGGTTTCCCTTTTTTTGTAATAATATTCAAAGTTCCACCCATTGCACCACTGCCATAAACAGAACTTTGATTACCTCTTAAAATTTCAACTCTCTGAATTTGATTTTTAAGAACATCGTCAATGTAATAATCATTACTGATTGATGAGGGATCTGACATTTTAACTCCATCAATATAAACAGTGGAATATCTCTTTGGTAATCCTCTTAATTGTATCGCGGAAAAAGTACCGTATCCTCCACTTGAATAATAATTAGTGCTTGGTGACGCATAATTCAATACATCGCCAATAAAAAATTCATTTGAGTCCTCTAAATCTTTTTCATCTATAATAGTAACAGAAGTTCCAACTGTTGAGATCGACTGTGGTTTCTTGCTTGGTGCAATTACTATTTTTGGAATTTCGTTGCTGAAAAGATTGTTGAAGAATAACGTAAAGGTTATAATAAAAGTAATTGTATATTTTTTTAACACATGGCCTTTCTAAGAGTATCAACTCAAATATATCTGCCACTGTTAATTAAAATTGCAGAACTAGACTTTTCCTGGCCTTCATTCAACAGCGGACTGTACTGGGTGGCGCTCCGACTTTACGGTTGCAGGTACAGCCAATGATTTTCACACTGATTTCCCACCATGCTTTTCAGTACATTAAATAAATATTTTTTTTTTATAATTTAGTCAAGAGAATAAGTGCCACTTTTGCTTTTCAATGACTTTTTCACAAAAATTGAGTATAAATTTTATTTATGATCACGTGGAAAAAAATTATTTTTAATAAATCAAATACAATAACAAGAATAAATAACACAAAAAACTTTTTAGATTTTAGTAATGAGGTTGAACCAGGTGGCTATAAACCTAATGATTACTACATGAGTAAAGAAAAATTTTTTGATCATTATCTTAAAAAAGACAGATATAAAATATGGAGCAACTATCTGAAAGATAATTTAGAAAAAAATAAAAGTATTTTATCTATAGCTAGCGGAAGAGCCATAAACGAGTTAGATTTAATCTCAAATAATCATGATATAACCTGCTCTGATCTTGAAGTTCCTGAATGTTATAATGTTTCATTAAAACTTTTTGGTAAATTCAAATATATAAAATTGGATATTTTAAAAAATAAAACTGAGAAAAAATTTCATTTTATATTTTGTATATCTGCACTTTATATTTTTTCAAATTCCCAACTCGAAAAGATATTTAGTAATTTAAGAGAAATGCTGGACAAAGATGGAATATTGATCATAGATTTTGGGGGATCTGAAGATAATTATTTTTCCTTTTTTTTTCATGAAATTTATTTAGTTTTTGAAGCTTATTTGATTTATTTTTTTTCAAAAATTTTTAAGAAAGATATTGGTTTTGAAATACATAATAATCATGGGTATAGAAGAAAAAATAAAGAAATACTTAAAATTGCTGAAAAAATTGGCTTTAAATTTTTAAGTTATAGTGAATTTGATCATTCTTCAGAATTGCAAAGATCAAGTATTATTAGGAAAATTATAGAACTTTTTCCAATTAGTGCAAAAATTTTTAGAATTCTAGGAAAAAGAATGTCTTATATAAGGTTTTTTAAATTTGCTAAAAAATGATTACTTAATGAACGTCCAAACCATCTTCGTGACCTGGTCTAGAAGCAGGTGACGTAATTTCAGTTTTCTTTTTAACGCTTTCAAAAGCTTCTGCGCCACCGTGTGGATCTGCATCAGGTTTTGGCATATATTTTTCTAAATATTCGTCTCTTAGATTGTGATAAATCCTATTTCCTTCGGCGTCATTTTTTTCAGCCTGTTCAATTTCCTTCCATCTATTTTTGGGAAATTTCACATAAAGTGAAAAACATTTTTTAATTGCTTCAATTTCTTCCGGTGGATATTGTTTCATTTTAATTATCGGTGCATTTGTCAAACATTTAGTTATAGTTTCTGGTTTAATTAAACCCAGGTCTTCACACATTTTTCTTAAAGGTGTTCCATGAAATGGAACAAAACTGTAAATGTTTGCATTATCTGCGTCTATGTACCTGTTAAGCTCAATGGTATCAAAAGCCAATTTCTTAGTTTCAGTTGGAAAACCAGTTATGTTATTTACACTAAAGGCAACTCCATATTTATGTGGAATTTTTAATCTTTCAATTATATCTTTGTTTTTCCATCTTCTATCAAGAATTTTTGCTCTAAACTCCTCATTTCCATGTTCAACTCCAAAAGAAATTCTATGCAAACCCACTTCGGCTAACTTTTTAATATTATAATCATTAATTGTCTCGGGTCTTGTTTGCATCCAAAAAGGAAGCCTAATTTCTTTATACATTTCTATAAATGCATCTAGTTCTTTTTTGTTCATAGCTAGAAAAGTATCTGCCCAAAAATAATTATACTCTACATTGTGAACGTCCTTAAAATATTTAAGCTCTTTATAAACTAAGTCCATTTTCTTTTTTCTAAAATAATTATGTCCTAGTGATTTATAAAGTTTCATTTGATCAGGTGAATTACAAAACTTACATGTGTATGGACAGCCTCTAATCGTCTCAATTGGATACATTTTATAAACTTTACCTGCCATTGGCCTATACAATCGTGCTTCCTCAAATAATGAGGTGTCTATAATTGGATTTTCATTTATATCTACTGGCTTAGTTATTGGATTTTTTTTAATTTCACCGTTTTTTTGTTTTACCCAAAGATTGGTAACATCTGAAAAATCTTCTTTATTTTCGATTTTTTTACAAAAATCTTTTAAAGAGTTTTCACCTTCCCCTACACAAATAGTATCAACCATATCATACTTAATACAGATCTCTGGTGCAAAAGTCGGGAAGACACCGCCTGCTAAAACTGGGATATTATTTTTTGTTTTGTACTCCCTGGCTTCATCTAAAATTGTAATACCTAATTCCCACATATCTTCCGTTGATGACATAATTAAAGTATCTGGTTTGTAATCCTCGATCAATTTTGCAAAATCTTCTTTCCAATTTGAATCCTTAATTCTCAAACCTTTTTTTTCCATCTCTTTCTCATAAGGAACTACATTAAGTTTCTTTTCTTTTGAACCGTCTGAGTCTATTCCGTGATCTACAGCATAATATGTTGTATCAAAAACTTTAACTTGATGACCATCTTTTTTTAATATTGCAGAAAATAATGCAATAGCAGGTGGTAACATGTTCATACCAAAAGTGTTTGGGTATATGAATAAAACTTTTATTCACATAAAGTTATACTATATCAAATTTCTTAGAATAAAATTATATATTTCAGTGACAAGATGCTTTTTTTTAACTTTTTTCTCAGAAAAATCATAACTTTCTTCAAGCGACAATTCGCTTTGTATTTTTTTGTCTAAATTTTCTCGAATAACAGACAAATAATCCGACCGATCATAAATCATTAATATTGAGGTATAAATTTTAAGATCATCAATACTAATTTTTTTTTCTTTAAATCTAAATATTATTTCTTCTGGTGGTAAAAGAAAAAGAGCATCGGCTACTTGAATTTGTCCATGATGTCTTTGATTATGTCGTTCCCATTTTAATAATCTCAAAAAGTCAATAAATTCAAATTTTTTTTTTGATAAAAAATTATTTATTTCATCAAATTTGACTTGATTTTTGTGTAAATCTTTAAAATAAACCTCGATAAGTAATCCCATAACACTTTCTAATGTTTTTTTCCCTCCATTTAATATCTCAAGTTCAGCACCTTCTGTATCAATTTTAATAAAGTGCGGAAAATTATTTGAAGTAAATTCATTATCAAGAGTAGTGGTTTCTATTTGAGATTTTTTAATTGTTTCGAATCTCTCTGGATCAGGAAATTTTTTTAAATAATCTAAATTTAATTCTTTCATACTTGAGCATTCAGCCTTGCGTGTTTCGTAAAAAATATTATTTTTTTTTTGTTCTACACCAAAAGCTTTGTTAATTATTTTAAAATTTTGTTTTTTAATTTTTTTCAATGACTCCTCATGTGGTTCACACAATGAAAGCTCAATTTCTCCAAGATGTGGTAACCATAAGTCTTGTATGCCCTCTATACCTCCCGCTGCACCAATATCCAGAAGTCTTATTTTGTTTGTGTCTAAAATTTTTTTTACTAAGTAAGATTTTCTTGTGTTATTTTTATTTTTATGAAAATTTACTATTTTTTTAATTATGTATTTAATCATAAAAATTAATTTAGATACTTTAATATATTGTTATTTTTATTACCAAACTTAATAAGGGTAAAATTTTTTTTGAGCTTATATTGATAAACATTTTTTTGAGGATTTTTAATCTCTAAACCGTTCCATATTTTTTTACTATAGCTTTCTAAAATAGGATTTGCACAAATTTGGTAAACTTCAACGCCCCTACTTAAAAGTTCTAGAATACCGTAACTTTCTCCAAAAAAAATTGAAGCATTATTTTTCTTTATTTTCACTTTTTTTTTATATTTATTTTTAATTATTTCTAATTTTTTCATAAAAGCTCTATGTTTATCAGAATTTGACATGTAGGGGTGATTTTGTGTTTTATAAAAGCAAACTGCAGTGTTGTTATTTTTAATTAGTTTTTCAAAACCATTTAGCAAAGTATTTTCGCAATTGATAATATAAGGTACGAAAATTTTTTTTTTGAGTTTTTGGTTCGGTTTTATTTTATAATTGATAGAATTAACTAATTTAATTTTATTTTTTGGCCAATTTAAATAATTTATTAAATGTTTTTTCTCTTGGTAACTGTGAACTAAAAGTAAATCAGGTGATCCTGTTCTGTAAATATTGTGAGACGGAAATGGTTGGGTAACAGCTGTATACCCTATTGTCTTAATATTGTTTTTTTGTGCTTCTTTAAAAACTTTATTTTGAAATGGCTGAGACTCATATGGGGTCACAATGCTCTTAATACTAGTATATTCGTAAATTTGCTTTATTTTACTATTTATTATTTCAGCTAAATTTGATTGATAAGAAAAAGTATGAATAAATTTCTTAAAAGAAAATTTACATTCAACCATCTTTTTTAAAAATATTTTCAAAAAATAGACAAAATTAAATCTTATTAAATTTTTTTCTTTAAATATTAAAATAATATTTTTATCAACTTTTTGTGGAACTTTCTTATCTTGGTATATTAAAACCCATAAAGTTCTATAATCTGTTTTAGAATTAACACCTAGCTTCCTGTCTAGGAAAGAACCATTTTTGCCAAAGTCTTGTGATACTGCCCATGATAAAAAAATTTTATTAATATTTTTATAATTTTCCAAATTTTCACTTTCATTGATAATTTTATAATTACTTTGAGTTCCCACTGAAATAAAGTTAAAGAGAACTGTTTTAATAAGATCTAAACTCAAACTTTTTTTTTTCATCAAATTAATTAAACTTTCTCTTCCGGGCGATCTTTCTTGGGCAGCCATATAACAAAATGGGCTTATAGATGTATCAATACCCTCTTTCATTAAATTTTTAATATATCTTTTTGCTAAATAAATTAAATTTATCTGTTTTTGATCAATATTAACCATTTTACGAAAATTTTTTAACTGATTAAACTACCGTGCATCGATCACAAGGTTTTACGTCAGCTCTTTTTGAGGATAGATGGTTTTTTCTTAATGACTGATATAAGTTTGAATTCCATAATTTTGATAAATTAAGATTTTTTAAATTTCCTGGAGAAAGTTTAGATTTATAATCTACTTCGCATGGATTAGCTTTACCATCCCACCAAATATACATTCTTCTCCAGAGCTCAGAGCAAGGTTTTTTTATTTCATTAACATTCATTTTATAAACATTTTCCCATTGACAATAATCTACAAAAGCTACTTGATCTACTAACTGTGACCATACCTTTTGCATTTCATCAAAATTTTGTTGTTCACTTACCTTTACTCCAGAAACTCTAGTGATAATTTTGTTTTTTGAGTAATGCTTTTCTCTGATATTTTTAAACCTTTTAATATTTGAAATTACTTTTTCCAATTTTCCGTTTACTCTTAATTTACTGTAAAGTTCTGCATCTGCGGCGTCTGCGGAAAACACGATTGTTCTCACGCCGCTTTTCAGTATAGCGTGACATTTTTTTTCAGTAAGCACTGACGCGTTTGTATTAATTTTTAAATTTAGAAATTTATTTTTCGTGTATTCTAACATCTTTACAATATTGGGAGAAACTAAAGGGTCTCCTCTAGACGCAAGAGATATAAATTCGATTTTATCTTTTGCTTGATCGATTACATATTTAAATGTTTCTAGTCTCATTCTACCCATGTAACCATTTGATCTATTTGTAAAATCTTTATTGGTTTGAAAACAAAATACACATCGATAATTACAAAAAGAGGTTGGCTCTATTTGAAGATACGGAGGATAATCATCTACTTGATAGGTTTCAGGAAATACATCATATCTGTATCTATGAAAAAGATATTTAGGTATATCTTTGTTTTCAATAAGTTTGATTTCATCAATAATATTAGGAGTTAATTTAAATATTTTTTTTCTATCTTTTGTTGTTCCATTTAAGTCTGACTTGACGTTATTAATAATTTTTTTTTGGTAATCATTAAGACCATTTATATATTTTCCCTCATCAAGAATTTTTTTTACAATTTTTAAAACTTCTACTTCGCTGCTGCCGTTAGTTACATAAAAGTTTACAAAACTTTTTTGCTTGTCGTATGTTTTGTTGTTTTTTGAAGGTATAATTTTCATTTTTTTAAGTTTTTTTTAATCCAATATTCAGCTAAAGGGACCTGCCACTCATAGTCAAGGTCAAATCCTGCCTCAGATTTTATTGGTGCAATAACTTTGCCCATCCATTTTTGAGGTAATAGGCCATTTTTCATTTCTTCTAAACACTTTGGTCTTACAACAGAAACCGACATATCTGCATAATATACATCTCCCTGAGAGTCTCTGTCACAATTAAGAGTTTTTGGATTTCCAAATGTTTCGAATGGTACAAACGGTTTTAAACTTCCATTTTTTTTTAGTTTTCTTGCTCTTAATGGACTCCACATATTATAAATTGATGTTGAAACAGCTGAGTCGAATCTTTTATTTTTTTTTAAAATTTTTATACCTTTGTCGATAAGATTTGAAGAAATAGTAGCAACATTTGCAAATAATAAAACTACCATTTCAATTTTTTCTTCTTGCCCTTTTAAATCTTTTTTGATTTCCATATACCCATGTCTAAAAACATCTTCCCCAAGAGCAGATTTAGTACATAGTTTTTTTGGCCTATCAATTATTACCGCTTTATACTTTTTTGATACAGATTTAATTGTAGGACAATCAGTTGAAACATAAATTTTTTTAATGAACTTTGATTTTTTTGCAGCAATCAAAGAATATTCACATAATCTTTTACCTAAAATCTTTTTAATATTTTTGTTTTTGTAACTTGTACTTCCAGCCCTTCCAATTAATAGTGCACAAATCATATAATTTTTTTGTATATTTTATCAAAAGTTCTAAAGAAATACATCATTTGGATTTTTGAGCCGTATGTAATTCTTATAGAGTTATCAAGAACTTTAAAACCTTTGGAATATTTTGACTTAACAAGAATTTTTTTTTTTTTGAGAAATCTAGAAATTTTTAAAATTTGTTTTTTTTTAAGAAAAATATGAAAGAAGTTTGCGTGAGTATCTTTATAATTTAACTTCCGTTTTAAACATTCTTTTTTTACAACTTTTCTAGAAGTTTTTATGTCAGCAACGTGTTCTCTTAGAATATTTTTATTTTTTACAAAGTACTCCGCTACTTTTAAGGAAAAATGAGATATGTCAAAAATTGGTCTTACGGCTAATATTGATTTGGCAATATCTTTATTGCTTATTACATATCCTATTCTTAATCCAGCTAAACCAAACGATTTTGAAAAGCTTTTTAAAATTATTAAATTACTAAATTTATTAATTAATTTTGAGCAACTTTGTTGATTTGAAAAATCAATATAGGCCTCATCAATAATAATATATTTTTTATTTTTTTTTGCTTTATTTATAATTTTTTCAAGTAATTTAAACTTAATTATATTTCCGCTTGGTTGGTTTGGGTTTGCTAAATAAATAAAACTCAAATTCTTTAATATTTTCTTATTAAAAATTTTTTCTTCGAATTTCTCTTCATTAATTTTAGTAATTTTAAATTTATATATTTTTGAATAAACATCTAGCATTCCATAAGTAGGATAAATTGATATTATTTTCTTATTTCCTGAATTAAAGATCTCGAAAATACACTTTATAGCACTATCAGATCCAGGGACAACAGTAATATATTTACTATTTATTTTTTCTTTATAAGAGATTAAATCAATTAAGGTTTGAGAAGTAGTAGGATATGATTGTAATGTAATGTTAGAAATAATTTTTTTAAGGTCTAAAATTACTTTTTTTTTAAACGGTATTACCCTTTCATTCGCATCTAATCTTAAAAATGAATTTCTATTGTAGCTATATTGCGATGTTCTCAAAATATTTTTTAAGTGATTTTGTTTCATGAGTTACTTTTTGTTTATCGATGTTATCAGTTTTTTAATACCTTGCTTTAGATTAATGCTTTTTTTAAATTTATAATTTATACCCTTTTTAATTTTAAAAGGTTTTGGTGATTTTGTATAATGTCCAGTATCTTTGGTAATACCATAGTTTACACTGTATTTTATACTAAAGTAGTTTGAAATTAATTTAAATAAGTCAGTAACCTTGTAAGATTTTTTCCCTGTTATATTAATATACAAATTTTTATATTTTGGCAGTATCATTTTTGAAGTTGCTTCGGCCGCATCTTTAACATGAATATATCTTCTTACTGAGTTTTTTTTTCCAGTGTAATAGATTTTCTTTTTTTTTATTATACTGTTAGCAACTCTATAAATTCCATTTTCTAAGCCTGATCTGGGTCCATACAATGAACCATATCTAAGAATGGTAAATTCAAGCCCATATCTTTTATTAAACTCTTCTATATAATCTTCAGATGCTCTTTTACTACATCTGTAAAATCCTCCCTGAATACTTGTAGAGTAAATGCTGCTCGCATAAATAACTCTTTTAACTTTGAATTTCCTTGCCAATTCCAATATATTTACAGTGCCTAAAATATTGTTTCTTACAGTTTGAAGAGGCTTAAACATTGCATCTTCTAGATCCGATAACGCTGCTAAATGAAATATCGCTTTAACACCCTTGACCACCTTGCTAGTTTTTTCATAATTCATGATATTGCCTAAAAAAAATTTTTGATTTTTTTGTATCCATATAGATTTTTTTTTATCGTAAATTATTACGTTATGTCCTTTCTCAGTGAGTGCATCTGCAACATGAGATCCTAGAAAACCACTACCGCCTGTAACTAATATTTTCATTTTAATTTAAAAAACTTTTCATTACTTTATCTAAATTATTATTTGAGTTACCATCAAATATAAACTCTTCAAAATTAATCTGATCGCTATTTGAGATGGTTTTTATACACTGCATTAAATTCTTTTCTTGATTTAAGTAATATACGGCTGCATTTTTTTTAGAAGGGTTCTTTTCAGCATTACAATGTTGATATCTATTCCATCTATCAAATAAGATAACTGGAACACCTGAATGCAAAGAATCTTCTATTATTGTTGATGAAAACGAAATTGTAACCATAATTTTTTTAAAAAGAGTATCGTTTTTTTCTTTTGTAAAAATCAAATTTTTGAATTTATTTTGAAGAAAATTAATACTATCAAATTCTTGTGGATGCGGTTTAACTATAAATTTTTTATTAGTTTGTGAGCAAATACTATTTAAATAATTAAGATTATCAAAAAACTCATAGAATGTTTCGACACCATGAAATTGCATGTTATGAAAATCTTTTTGTGTTACTGCGTATAAAATATTTGATCTAGTCTTTTTTCTTATCTCAGTAAAAATAAGATTACCACTTTTAACAAAATTTGATATTTTATTACTTTTTACAAAGTTTTCACATATTTTTGATTGTGAAACAAATTTTATGTTACTATCTGGTATAATTGCTCTTGATATAATTTTTTTATAAAGTTTATCTTTTTCATCAAAGCCTGAGGATAAAGTTCCATGAGGAATACATAATGCTTTTACGTTGTTTTCTTGTGCTCTTTCTAAAATACATCCTCCAATACCTCTTGCTGTACTAGAAATAGCTAACTTTAATTTATGTTTTTTAAACAAAGTATCAATGGCCTCTGATTGTTTTTTGTAATTAAATATTACTTTTTTTAAAGGTAGTTCTGGATGGAAAATACAGTTTGATATTGGAATTTTGTTATAAGATATATTCTGGTTAAAACTAAAATTAAATTCATTACTATTTTCTGATTTTGACTTTAGCTGTATAGGATAAATTTTAAATAACATATAAAATTTCTTTTTAAAAAAATTAATTTTTTCTTTAATGGGATAAACGATTGAATAATTATTTTTTATAGTCCAATAGAAAATACGTTTAAAATTATATCCAAGACCACTTAATAGTATAAGGTTTCTTCCTTTTTTAAGCTCTTCATTGAAAAAATAAGTTCTTTGATCAAAATGAATATTTTTGTTTTTAAAATCGTTAGTAATATTTGTGATTTTTATATTTTTAAATAGATTGTTGACTAAATATGATAAGAAATAATTATATTGTGACATAATATCTGAAAAATTACCCCATCCAGTCACTATAATTTCTTCAATTTTATTTTCTGAATTTATTTTTTCTAAAATAAGAATTAAAAAAATTATAGAATATATTCTAGCGCGAAGCCAACCTATAAATTCTTCTCTAAAACTTTTAGATTTTAAATACTTTAGATCTATTTGTTCAATAATTTTTTCAGTATCAAATTGAACCTTTGAGTGAAATTCATTGTCACTGAATTTCAATAAATCAAAATAATCTATTCCTTTATCAATGCAGTAAAGCTGTGTTTTTAAATCTAACGGTAAACACTTAAAATTTTTAATATTTTTCCCAGATAAAAATTTTAATTCTTTAACGTTTTGTGCTATTAGGATTTTTTGAGGCATAAAATTTAAAATATTCTACATCTTCCTTATTATCTAAATCTATTAATTCTTCTTTTTGAACTTTAAATAAATATGGTCTAAAACCAATTCGACTTTTTCTTTTTTTTAATGCTGATGATTTTATTCCGTAAAGACCTGTGGTTTCTTGAATAATAGGGGTTGCATCTTGACTTCTAGGCAAAGTTTTTGGGTTATAATTTACAGGCTTATTATTAAACCAAAACCAAGAATAAATTTCACCAACTGTAAAAATCGAGTCGTATTTTTTTTTGGTTTTTAATATTTTTATACATTTGTTAATTGTATTTATGCTCATTAATGGTGATGTAACAAACAACTGGAAATATAAATCAGCTTTTATTATTTTTTGGTGATATAAAAGCAGGTGATTTCCATTTGCATTTTTACTTGCTAATTTTGGAACCCTTTCAATAAAGTTTATATTATTTTTTTTACAATATTTTTTTACCTTTAAACTATCTGAGTCAACATATACCTCATCAAAATTACATTTTTTAATTTTATCTAATAAATATCTAAATAAAGGTTTTTTATTTATTTTAAGAAAGTTTTTATTTTTTACTCTTTGGGATATTTTTTTTATAGGAATAATTGCTACTATTTTCATAACTAATTTTTAACCTTATTTGTAATTAATTTTTTCAAACGAATATTCTTATAGTCATATTTATTATATTTGAAAAAATCATTATTTTTTTTTTTCCATTGTGTATCGGACATTTTAATTAGACTTTTAATCCTATTTTCAACTTGAGCTTTATTTTTGCTGTAAAAGACAAAATTTGAATTATTTTTATTTGAAAACTGCAAACCAACTTTTTTATTTTTGTAAAATACGTTTACCTTTTTTTTGCTCAGTAAAAGTTCGTATGCTAAATTGGAAAAAGTACCTATGCATAAGTTAGTTTTTTCTGCTAAGCTGTAAGAGTCTAAGTGTGTTGTTAAAGAATTATTTGAGACTGATTCAATATAATTTTTTTCTTCTTTAAAAAAGTCTCTCAATATTTTATCTCTTCGTAAACTTGAAAAAGCTATACAGAATTTAAGTTTATTTTTTTTACAGAAATTTGAAATAGTTTTTATAAAAAAAATATCATGATCATTATAATATTTAACTAATTTAAAATCTTTATACTCTTTTTTAAGTGGTCTAAATGATGAAATAAACATAACATCATAAATCATATTTTGTTTTTTATTCCAATCACATCTTTCATTTGCCTTGACTGATCCAGAGACAATATATTTGCTATTTATTATTTTTTTAAGTAGATCCTTTGACCTTTCATCAAAAACAAAATAATAATCTACTTTTTTATTATTTATTTTTTTATATTCTTCTTTTAAATAATTTTCGAAAATATAACCAAATTGATAAGCAACCGAAATTTTGTTAGGAAATAATTTTTTAAAAAGAAAAATTTTACCATTCTTATCATGTCCAACTGCAATTTTAGGATCAAATTTACTAATTATAATTTTTAAATAAGTCTCATACAAACTTAATTTATTTACTTTTATATAAAATAAAAAAAATATTAAGGCTTTTAAAGACTCATAGATGTAAATTTCATTAAATAATAAATGATATTTTAAATTGCTGAATTTAAATTCTACGTAATTATCATCTAAAAGTAATAAATCAATTTTCTTATTTACACAGAATTTCCATCTTCTTTTTAAAATTGTTGAAATTTTTATCACTTATTATGATTTAATTTTTTGACAATAAAAACCAAGTTAGGTCGTCTTGAGGATACTTATCTTTTTTATAAACAAATCCATATTTTACTAATTTAAGTTTCTTAAATTTTGATAATAGCTCACCCGCAAAATCTCTTTTAAAAAGTTTTTTTTTGTGACCTCTGTATTTTACATCAATTGGGTAAGGACTATAATATTCTGCAATTAAAATATATTTTTTTGAACTTTCAAAGAGAACTTTGTAGGTTCTTTTAAGATCCCTTGGATTTAAGTGTATCAATACACCTTTTAAAAGAACAAGGTCATATTTTTTGTTTGGTCTAAATTTAACAATAGATTTATTGATAATATCAATACCTTTAAAATTTTGAGATAGCTTTTTACATGCTTTTTTATTTATTTCGACCGCAGTGATTGTTTTGAGTTTTGTTATAATTTTTCTTAATGCAAAAATATTATTTCCAATATTAGGTCCAAATTCTATTAAAGATTTTATATTTTTTTTTTCTCTTTTAAAAATATTATTAAACATTTTAAAATTATTATTTATCAGAGTTTTTTGAGACGATCTATTAATATAATCATCTCCAAATTTTCCTGCCCAAAACTTTTCTTGTTCGTTCATCTCTTAATTAAATTCCATTTTAACGCTGTTCCACGATCTATATTTTTTCTTGCTTTTAAATTTATAATTTTTTCAAAAAATTTTGTATTTAATCCGTAACCTGGTCTAATACATTGAAGGTTTTGCTTTGAGAATTTTTCACCTTTTTTAATTTTTTTTATAACATAAATTGATCTTCTAAACTTAAGATTGCTTTTTTCAGATTTCGACAGGGAAAATTTTACCTTTCCTTGCGACTCCCAAGCATTCCTTGTTTCCTCCACGAGGGATTTCATTTCATCCGGTCCTAAGGAAAATTCTACATCGACACTTTTAACATTTTTATTATGTGTAAAATGCTTTTCAATAACTGTTGCACCATTTGCAACAGCTGCAACAGCTGCTCCGATTCCTTTAGTATGATCTGAAAAACCAATTTCACATTTAAATTTTTTCTTTAAAAACTTTATTGTCTCTAAATTGATATTCTTATTGCTTGCAGGATAATCACTTGTGCATTTGAGCAAAATAATTCTTTTCGCTCCGTTATTTTTGGCAGTTTTGATTGCCTCTGATATTTGCCTTAAACTAGCCAAGCCAAGAGATATAATTAGCGGTTTTTTAGTTCTTGCTAGTAATTTTATTAATCTTAGATCAGTATTTTCAAACGATGCCACTTTGTATAACGGAAGCTTGAATTGTTTTAAAAAATTTATTGAACTTTCATCAAATGGAGTGCTAAAATAAATAAGTCCATTCTTTTTGGCCTCATTAAATAATTTCTTGTGCCATGACCAGGGAGTATGCGCTTTTTTGTAAAGATCATAAAGTGAATACCCATTCCATAAACTGTCTTTATTTTTTATTAAAAAATCTTTTTTCTTTGAGTTTATGGTCATGGTATTGGCTGTGTAAGTTTGAAGTTTGATAGCGTCTACACCACACTTAGCTGCCGCCTTAATTGATTTTATTGCATTATTAATCGAACCATTATGATTACCTGAGAGTTCTGCAATAATAAAAGGTTTATATCTCTTTCCAATATTAATACTTCTCATAAAAATTTAAATACCTTTGAATTTATTTGGTTGAATTGAGTCACCTTTGATATCGTAACCTTTAAATAATTTTTTTGGAAAAATACCTTTTAAAATTTCTCTTTTTTCTTCCGTTAAATTATTCAAATTGTAACCACCATTAAGGCTTTTAGAAATTTTTGCACTATCAAGTAAAATATTAGAACCAGGAGAAAATTCTAGGTGTAATGCTAATCTTTGACTTCCTTTTATAGGATTTAGTCTGTGTATTACATTTCCTGAATGAATATGAATTGTACCTTTTTTCCCAATACATTTGATATTTTTTTTATTTAAATCCTTGATAGCGTTTTTAGACCAATTAACTCCTAAATTAAAAATTCTTTGTGTTCCTGGAACGACTTCCATGCAAGTATCATTTTCATTTACATCATCAAGTAAAATATGTATCACAAATAATACAGCATGATCCACATGCCACGTATCACTAGCTCTTTTAAAATTGCTATTCTTATTGAATTCTGTATTTGGAACG
>MDTB01016460.1_pt1 | contig 27224 bp, 22 predicted proteins | sample 811161 | NCBI WGS metagenome assembly MDTB01 (sample SAMN05326650, study PRJNA326480) | marine metagenome | isolation source: seawater | place: Mediterranean Sea | collected 2009 | reverse complement strand
TTTTCGCGGCCCTCAAGGCACCATTTATGGAGCGAATGCCTTAGCAGGGTTAATCAATATAGTTACTGCTGCTGTAACGGATGAGTTTAGCGGGCGAGTCGACCTAGATGCCGGCAGCTACAATGCGTTCGGCGCTGGTGGTGTGCTCAGTGGTCCGCTTAGCGACACGGTCGGCTTTCGCCTGAGCGCCCGAACTTATCGGGATGATGGTTTTATCGACAATATCTATCTGGGGCGCGACGACACCGATGGACACGATGAGACGACGCTGCGAGTTAAAGTAGCGGGGGATCACCAACAAGGCAGCTGGCAGCTGGCATTTGGCTCAATTGATGTAGATAACGGCTACGATGGGTTTTCGTTAGATAACGATCGAAAAACCCGCTCTGATCAACCAGGAACTGATGCTCAAGATAGTCAGTACATTGCCATAAACCTAGATAGACAAGTTAGCGCTTCGGTCAATGCAGAGCTGGCTGTCGGCTGGATCGACAGCGATCAATCCTATGGCTATGACGAGGATTGGACCTTCGATGGCTTTCACCCGTACGGCTATATGTCGACCGATCTGTATCAGCGCGATGTACAAACGCGAACCATAGATATTCGGTTGTTATCCGCAGACGGACAAAAATCAAACGCGGGCAACATCGATTGGGTGGTGGGCGTGTATAGCTTTGATAAGAAGGCGGATCTGTCTCGTCAGCAAACCTATTTGCCTGGGCCCTTTTCGAGCGCGTATGAGGCCAAACGTCTGGCAGTTTACGGTGAAATCTCAAGCGACCTCAGCGAGGTTTGGCGGTTAAGCATCGGCGTTCGCGCTGAGCAGCATGATTCAACGTACAGCGACAGCGAGTTGGTAGCTTATGACCCCGAGGATGATCTATTCGGTGGCCGTTTGGTTCTTGAGCGCTCGTTGGACTCTAATGCCCTCGCTTACGCGAGTTTGACTCGGGGTTATAAAGCCGGTGGCTTCAATTCCGACGGTTCTTTGGATCAAGACCTCAGACTCTTCGATCCAGAGACCTTGTGGAATCTGGAAGTCGGGTATAAAGGCAGCTTTATGGATGAGCGGTTGAACTTCGGCCTGGCTTTATTTCGGATGCAGCGCGATGACGTGCAGGTGTCGACCTCGATCACTCGCCTGCGTGAAGACGGCTCGTCAGATTTCATAGCTTACACTGGCAACGGAGCTGAAGGCGTAAATCAGGGCATAGAGCTGGATTGGGCGTTTACAGCCACTCCCAAACTCTCCTTCAATGGCAGTCTTGGCCTGTTGGATAGCGAGTTTGACAACTACGTGAATGGTTCAGGTCAGAGTCTGGATGGTCGCGATCAGGCCCATGCACCGTCTTATCAATTCTATGTCGCGGCGGATTATCAAATTAGCGATGCACTGAAACTGAACCTGAATGCCGAAGGCAAAGACAGCTTTTATTTCTCTGACGGGCATGCGGAACAGTCAACGAGTTACGCCTTGTTGGGGGCTTCGCTGGCCTATGAATTGGGTGACTGGCGGATAGCGCTGTGGGGACGCAACCTTGCTGATGAAGAATACTACGTTCGTGGTTTTAGTTTCCCCAACGACCCGCGAGACAACTATACCGCGGTACGTTGGACTCAGCTTAGCGCGCCACGGCAAATCGGCCTGAGCGTGCGGCTGCAAATGCAGTAACGGTAAGTGGGGTAGCCCCGCAGTTACCCCGCCTCGCCTTGGCGTTCGAGTTCTATCAGGTAGTCGGCTACAGCCAGCGCGCGTTGGGTGCCGTTGCCCATGTCGATGCGGTATTTTCCAGCAACGATCAAAGTTGGTACCGAACGAATCGCATAGCGACGCATATCCCGCTCTGCTCTGGATAAGGCGCGCGCCACACTGGGGTTATTGAACGCGCGCATAAAGTCTTCTGCAGAAAAGTCGGTGCCGTCGAGATAGTCAGCCATGTCTTGGCCCGAAGAAAACTGACGGCGTTCATCGTGAACTGCTCTAAACATGCGCTGGTGATTGCCTGACAATGCCCGGGCATATTCCAACGCCAGATAGCCTTGACCCAAAGTTGCCCAACTAGGCGAAAAGGCCGCAGGGCGGCGAGCAAACAGCACATCCTCAGGGATGGTTTGCAACCATTCATCAAGCTCAGGGTCGAAATTGCGGCAGTGGATACAGCCATAGGAAAAAAATTCGTCGACGCGAATCGTTGAGCCGGTTCGAGAGGGGTCAGCGTCGGCGATGAGTTCGTAATCTACGCCCGCCTGCGGTACGGCACTGTTAGAAATGCCCGATGAATAAAAGATTCCAAGCCCAACAAACAGCAGCCCTAGAAGTCCCAGCAGACCGAGGATCAGTAATTGAGCTCTGCGAACTTTGAGATTTTTTGCACTTTTAGCGGCCATCTTGACCCTCCTTTCACCTGAAGTCTGTTTCGCTATGCCGCTGGCTTAGCGTCATAACGCGGCTAGTGTACTGCAAGAGCAGTATTTCAATAAGCGCCAGATATGGTGCTGGCGGTGTCGAAGGCGGTAATCTGCGCCCGGAAGGGTGTCTTTGACGCAATGAAAATCGAGCATGAACGTTGGGTAGGGAAATGTCTGACCAAGAGCAATATCAGTTATTCAAATCCGAGACTTGTGGATTTTGTCATCGGGTGCGATCTTTTCTGCGGCATCTAGAGTTGGAAATGCCCTTACGCGACATCTACAACGACGCCGGTGCCTATAGCGAGCTTCTCTCCGGCGGCGGCAAAGGCATGGTTCCGTGTCTGCGCATCGCTCGAGGCGAAGAAGTCATTTGGATGTATGAGTCGATGGACATCATGCGCTACTTGGCGGAAAAGTACGGCAATCAGGCTCAGTGAGCACGGCTAGCATTAGCTGAATCACCAGGCGACGCCCCAGGGCGTGCGTCTGCGCAGGTGCATAGATAACTTTGAAATGTGAACGTTAATAAAGATAGCGAGGAAGGGATATGAAACTAGGAATTATCTCAGGTTATTCGGGAAGAAAATTCAACATTAATATGGATGCCGTAAAGCATGCAGAAAATCTTGGATATGACTCAATTTGGATGGCTGAAGCTTATGGGTCAGATGCAGTATCACCTGCGGCATGGGTGCTAGCCCAGACCTCTAAAATCAAGGTAGGTACTGCGATAATGCAGATGCCAGCGCGTTCACCAGCGATGGCGGCGATGACGTCAATGAGCTTGGCCGAGTTGTCAGGAGGACGATTTATTTGTGGTCTCGGTGCTTCTGGCCCGCAAGTGGTAGAAGGATGGCACGGCGTACCCTATGGCAAACCGGTGAGCCGTCTACGTGAGTACGTGAAGATTATGAAGCAGATATTTGCTCGCCAGGGTGCTCTGGAATTCTCTGGCAAGGTCTACAACTTACCCTACTCCGGCGAAGGTGCTACCGGTCTTGGTAAGCCGCTCAAGAGCATTCTGCATTGCGAGGAAGATATTCCAATTTTTGCGGCTTCCATCACCGACAATGGCGTAGCGGCGGCGGCAGAAGTAGCCGACGGATTTTTTCCAGTTTGGATGGATCCAGAAAAATACTCGGTATTTTCTGGGCCGATAGAAAAAGGTTTTGCCGCAGCTGAAGGTGACAAAGACCTCACACAGTTTGAGATAGCGCCTTTTGTCACGGTAGTAATGGGCGATGACGTAGAGCAGTGCATGATGCCAGTACGCGGCATGATGGCGTTGTACATAGGCGGAATGGGCGCGCGCGATAAGAATTTCTACAACGATTACTGTAAGCGTTTGGGCTTTGCAGACGCCGCAGTCAAAATCCAAGACCTTTACCTCGCCGGCCGCAAGGATGAAGCAATGGCTGCAGTGCCCGCAGAGTTAGTCGACGCTTGTGCGATTGTTGGACCTGCTGAGCGCATTCGTGAGCGATTGGCACGATGGAAGATGGCTGGCGCACACGGCCATGTCTCAAGCATGTTGTTGGGTTGCCAGGACCCGGCCGCCTTACAGGTAGTCGCCGAAGAGATGCTTTAGGCAACAGCGCATGACAGCCGTCTGGCCCAGCCAGCAAAGCCAAGAGCATTGAGAAAGGTTGGGCTGAGCCAACTGTCTAGAATAGACGCGCAGGGTGCGCGTCTATTCAGGGCTAGGTAGTGGCCACGATCTACCCCGTTGATACCCAGATGAATATCCGTTTAGGTCATTTCACTGACCATGGCCCAGCCTCTGGTGGAACGCATGCGCGCAGCATCTGCATACTCCAGCGCCTTCTCCGAGCTAGCGTTGCCATCAAGGCCACGCTTGTAGACGCCCTGGATAATACCTGCCGAACGAAACATGTTGTAAATCAGATAAAACGGCCAGTTTTCGATGCTATTACGACCGGCGTGTCTGCAGTACTCGGCGACGAATTCTTCTTCAGTGGGTATTCCTAAGGCGCCAAGATCTGCTCCAGCCAACCCCTCGTCTTCGTATGCCTCGCCGTGGTAATCCTGACAGAGATAGCCCAAATCCGCTAAGCCGTCGCCAAGTGTAGACAGCTCCCAGTCAAGCACAGCGACAATCTTCGGCTCCGTTGGATGGATCAAAACGTTGCCCAGTCGGTAGTCGCCATGCACGATTACGGATCCGGTATCGCTGGGAATATTTTTTGGCAGCCACTCCATCAAGCTATTCATTGCCGGCAGATCCTCTGTTTGCGAGGCAATGTACTGCTTACTCCAGCGGTTAATTTGGCGCTCATAATAATTGCCAGGTCGGCCGAATTCGCCCAGCCCGACATCTGCGGGCGTAACGTTGTGCAACAGCGCCAGAACCCGAGCGAGATCCAAGTAAATAGCTTTGCGTTCAGGGGGGGTGAGCGTTGGAATGCGAGTCTCTGTAAACAGACGCCCCTCGACCATTTCCATGACATAAAACTTGGTCCCGATAACCGCTGTGTCTTCGCACAGACAGTACATTTTCGGGACTGGCACTTGGGTCTCCCAAAGGCCATGCATAACACGATACTCACGATCAACTTGATGGGCTGAAGGCAGCAGTTCACCAGGGGGCTGCTTGCGCATCACATATCTGCGTTGCGGCGTGATGAGCTGAAACGTTGGGTTTGATTGCCCGCCCTCAAATTGTTTGATCTCTAGCGGCCCCGCAAAACCATCTACGTTGCTGATCAAGTAGTTCTCTAATGCGGTTTGGTCAAATTTGTGCGCTTCTCTGATCGGCGTCAGCTCTACGTCGCTCATAACGTAATCTTCCTGGTGATTGCGGTGTTCCTCTCTCAGGTAAGGATACGGCTTGATCTACCTGAGGGCAAAATGCGAGTCTATGCGCCGACTTAAAGAGTGAGAAGAGACCCCATGCCGCAAAAAAGAATTGCAGTGACCCTACCCGCTGGCCCGCGCATCGAAGATACCGTAGAGCGAATTCGTTGGGCTGAAGAAAACGGTATTCCCGACGCATGGTTCAGTGATTCGGGCGCGCCAGACACCCTTACCCAGGTAGCAGGTATTGCTCACCAGACCACATCCATCCGTATTGGCACCGCCGTGACGCCGGTTTATACGCGATCACCATCGGTATTAGCCGCTTCAGCTAATGTTATCGGTCAGCTGTTACCTAACCGATTTATTATGGGCCTAGGTTCCTCTAGCCAAACGATCATGGGCCAATTCAACGGCATCCCATTAGACAAGCCGTTAACTCGTGTGCGTGAAACAGCAGAACTTGTGCGTACGATGTTAACTGGCGCTAAAACCGATTATGACGGCGAAACTGTGTTTAGCCGCGGCTATCGGCAGGCACCCATGGAGCACCCAACGCCAATTTATCTAGCAGCGCTGCGACCAAAGATGATCGAAATGGCAGCTGAGGTGGGCGATGGGGTTATTTTCAATCTTTGGCCGAAGGGCGCTTTGCCGAAGATGATGGAGCACGTTGCCATTGGCGCGAAAATCGCTGGCAAAGACCCAGCTTCGGTAGAAATCGTTAACAGGGCTATGGTGCTATGTACGGATGATAAAGAATACGGGCGCAATCTCTTTCGAGCTGCTTTTGGCCCCTATTACGCGACTCCTGTTTATAACAAGTTCCTGGCATGGGCAGGCTATGGCGAATCCGCTGAACAAATCACCGAGGGTTGGGCCGCCAAGGATCGCGCCAAAACAGCAAATGCCATGACTGATGAGATGATTGATGAAATAGCGATTATCGGTAACGAAGATGAGATCCGTCAGCGGATTCAGGAGGACGCCGATGGCGGTGTTGACACGCATATCATCGCGCCCCTGGCCGGTAATCGGGAAGACGTGGAGCGCACTTTTGCAGCCTTCACGGCAGATCAGTTTAAATTTGTACAGCTACGCGTTGCGCGCTGATAGCGCAAGCACGGCTCGCCAAAGGAAGTTGTAAGGCGCAGTGATTAAAACGATTTATTTGATCCGACACGGAGAAACTCAGTGGAACGTTGCGGGGCGAATGCAAGGCCGTCTTGATTCGCCACTGACAGACCGTGGCGTCGCTCAAGCATTGGCTCATGGCAGATTGCTTGAGCGAGAGGTAACCGTCGACGCCATGTGGGTATCCCCGGCGGGCCGCACGCGAGCTTCGGCGGATGGCATCAATCGTTCGCTCAAACTACCTTTGCATTACTCGGAGCATTTGCTCGAGCGTGATTGCGGTACGTGGTCGGGTAGGACCGTGGCAGAAATAGCTGCCGCAGACCCTACGGGATGGCAGCAGCGCCAACAAGATCCTATTTACAGCCGTCCCGGGGGCGGCGAAAACCTTCCCGATCTAATGCACAGATATCAGGCATTGCAGCAGCAGCTGCCCGAGGTAGAAACGCTAGCATTGGTCACTCATGGGGTAATGGCCAAGGCTATTTTGGCTCATCACTTAAACTTAGATGCAGAACAAGTGGTTGCGTTAATCCATCCAAATGAGGTGGTCTACCGGCTAGATTTTAACGACGAACATATCAGCGCAAGCCATTATGTTGCGGCGGCTACGCCTGCCCAGGTCGAGTTTGAGCACGATGGTTTGGCGCGGCCAGGATTATATCTGCGTGATGGTAGCGCACCGTTCGTTGCTCGCGCTGCTGCCTCGCAATCTGAATAGCGCCGTACACAGGAGCCATTGGTCGTCGTACCAATCGCGGCAGTGAACAGATAGTCTATTGTGCAACAGTAAAACCAGGCCTAACCCACTGTAAGTCGAGTGGGCCGCGGCCAACCAGGTAAACTTAACGTAACTGCGAGGAGGGTAAGCAATGAGAGTAGATACTGGGGTTGATTTAGATTTAGACCGAGCAGGCGCTCAGGCAGCTGAGCTGGAAGCCTTGGGTTATTCAGGATTGATGACCGCAGAGACTGCCCACGATCCGTTTTTTCCGTTGCTCGTGGCTGCGCAGAACACGCAAAAAATTGAACTTATGACGTCTATCGCCGTAGCGTTTGCGCGCTCGCCAATGACGTTGGCAAACGTTGGCCATGACTTGAATGCTTATTCTAAAGGCCGTTTTGTCTTGGGCTTAGGGTCGCAAATCAAGCCTCATATTACGAAACGCTTCAGCATGCCCTGGTCGAGTCCGGCTGCAAGAATGCGCGAATACATTATGGCCATGCGCGCAATCTGGGATTGCTGGCATAAACAGGAACCCTTGGAGTTTACCGGGCAGTTTTATACCCATACGTTAATGACACCGTTTTTCACCCCGACCAATGTGGAATACGGTGCGCCCAAAGTATTTCTTGCCGCCGTAGGCCCGATGATGACCGAGGTAGCGGGCGAAGTGGCTGACGGCATGATCGCCCATGCATTCACCACCGAGACCTATCTGCGCGAAACCACTTTGCCCGCATTGGAGCGCGGTTTTGCGAAATCGGGTAAGAGTCGAGAGGATTTCGAGATCAGTTATCCGTTGTTTGTTGTGACTGGTCGTACAGAGGAAGAGTTTGCCAAAGCTGAGCAAGCTACCCGTCAGCAGATTGCCTTTTACGGATCGACTCCCGCTTATAAGCCTGTGCTTGACAGCATCGACGCTGGCGACTTGCAAGGGGAGTTAAATACCATGTCAAAGCAGGGGCGTTGGCAAGAAATGGGTGAGCTAATTACTAAAGACATGATGCATGAGTTTGCGGTGGTAGGAGAGCCCGAGACCATCGCAGGGCAAATTAAATCGCGCTATGGCAATTTAATCGACCGCACCTCGGCGGCCTATGGCGGAATTGGCAAAGAGGATCGCAGCAAAATCATCGCTGAGCTATCTACCGGTTAGCGGCCGCGCAAATATTGCTTAGCACCAGAGCACTGGTGAGATTTTTTAACAACGGAGAGGCGGCGCGTTCGACAGCCGCATTTGGAGGAGAGCAAATGAAGGTAGATGCAGGAATTGGTAACAATTTAAACACCATCCCAGAATCGGTAAAGCAGTTAGAAGCAGAGGGATACGACGGTGTGCGCACTGCAGAAATGAATCACGATCCGTTTTTTCCTCTTTTGATGGCTGCAGAGCATAGTCAATCCTTAGAAATTGCCAGCTCCATCGCTGTTGCATTTGCTCGCAGTCCGATGATCCTGGCCAATATCGCTCACGATCTGAATGCTTATTCTAAAGGGCGTTTTACTTTGGGCCTGGGATCGCAGATTAAACCGCATATTACGAAACGGTTCAGCATGCCTTGGGGCGCGCCGGCTGAACAAATGCGCGAACTGGTTTTGGCCATGCGGGCCATCTGGGCCAACTGGTATGAGGGCGAGCCACTACAGTTCGTCGGCAAGCATTATCAGCACACGCTGATGACGCCAGCCTTCATTCCACAAGACACAGAATACGGAGCGCCCAAAGTGGTGCTCGCAGCAGTCGGGCCGAAGATGACTGAAGTAGCAGGTGAGGTTGCCGATGGCATGATCATCCATCCGTTTTCTACCCAGGCATACATCGACTCGGTAACGTTGCCAGCTATAGATTCTGGCCTAGCCAAGGCTGGCAAATCCCGGGCTGATTTTGAGCTGTCTTATTCTTGCTTCGTCGTGACAGGTCGTGACGAGGCTGAGTTCGCCGCAAGCAAAAAGGCGGCGCAGGAACGCATCGCTTTTTACGGCTCGACGCCAGCTTATAAAGGCGTCTTGGATTCTATTGGTTGCGGGGACATGCAAGGCGAACTCAATGCCATGTCGAAGCAAGGTCGTTGGCAAGAGATGGGTACCCTCATTACAGACGACATGCTAAATGCTTTCGGAGTAGTGGGAGAACCCGGTGAAATAGCGCCGATGATGCTTGAACGCTATGGCAGTTTTGTGGATCGTACTTCGGCCTCATTCCCAGTATCCAACAACGAACAACGCCAAGAAATCATCAGCACCCTGCGAGCCGGATAAGGTAAAGCCACACGAGTGCGGTAACAACCGCTCTCGTCTCGCCTAAGGCACCTACCGTCGAAAAGCGAGTGCAAGACAAAAAAAACGGAAATTTGACTTGCAATCCGTTAGTTTTCTCTTCAGAAAGCCTCAATATTGTTTCCATTTTTGGTAGACGCGGGCAATTTACTGAGTAAACTCAACATCCCAAAAAAAGAGAAGCCCATTGTTTTTGGTTTTGGATAGCTAGGAAGGGAAGGGACAGTCATTAAGAATATAGTGTTAACAGCTTCAGCGTGGATGATGAGGGTGGCATTAGTCGCGCATCGAACCAGGCTTCCCGAGTGGGCGCTCACCGTTAGCGTGCGTCCGCGCGCGTGGGTTGCCGGCTCGCAGATGCTGTTGCGCTCATGGTTGTCTGTACAGCCGTTTGATAAAAGCAAACTATTCGCGGCGGCGATTGGGCTGCTCATCGTAAACGCGGTTCTACAAAACATTAACTACCAAGATGCAGCTGTCGCTGCGCGCTTCGACCGAATCATTCAGTTGGAGCATGGCCTTCAAGGTGCTCCTACTTTCGACGCAAAGAGCAAGGTTTTCGCTGACAAAGTCGCGCAAGGACTCGGGGTAGCGCACCCGACAGCCGAAGAGTTTTCTGGTTGGATACTTGAGGCGTCAGAGCGCCAGCACTTGCAACCCGAATTGATCGCCAGTTTAGTGTTTGCTGAGAGTTCTTTCCGCAAGCATGTTCGCTCTCACGTCGGCGCTGTGGGTCCAGCCCAAGTACGTCCGAACTATTGGTCTAATTTCTGCGGTCGCAGCGACCTGCATGATCCCGAACAAAATATTTACTGCGGAGCTCAGGTGTTACGGCATTTCTTGGAGCGCTGTGAAGACAACTATAGCTGCGCACTAGCTGGATATAATGTCGGCCTGCACTCTAACCGCGAAGCTGCCGGTTTGCGTTACGTAGCAAAGATCGACCGTACCATGGCTCGGTTGTCTGAAACTCTCTAGCGGCGCTGTCTTAGGGTCTGCAAGCAAAGCCGCCAAATCCGATATTCCACTGCATTCGCAGGAGGCTTAGCGCAATGACAGATTTCGGCATATTAATGTTCGCCACGGATTACGCCATCAATCCATCAACGTTAGCTCAGGAAGCGGAGGCTCATGGATTTGAGTCGATATTTTTTCCTGAGCACACTCATATCCCTGTAAGTCGCCGCTCACCCTGGCCTGGTGGCAGTGATTTGCCCAAGGAGTACTGGCATACCCTTGACCCCTTCGTGGCTTTGACCGCTGCGGCCACGGTAACTACGACGTTAAAGTTGGGAACAGGTATCTCGTTGGTTACCGAACGCGACCCTATTTTGATGGCGAAGCAAGTTGCGAGTCTTGACCACTTGTCTAACGGCCGGATGATCTTAGGTGTGGGTGCTGGTTGGAATGCCGAAGAAATGGCTAACCATGGCACTGCGTTTCATGAGCGCTGGCGTTTGCTTAGAGAACGGGTACTGGCCATGAGAGCCCTATGGACTCAGGAAGAAGCTGAATTTCACGGTGAATTGGTGAATTTTGATAAGAGTTGGGCCTACCCCAAGCCTGTACAAGCGGGCGGACCGCCGATTTTGCTAGGGGCCTCTTCAAAGTATGCGTTTCCGCGCATCGCCGAATACGGTGACGGTTGGTTGCCGATTTATCAGGATCCACGTCAGAACCCTGACCGTGCATCAGTGGACTACGTTGCAGGTATTCGCGCCACTAGGGAAGCTTGGGCTGCAGCTGGGCGTGTTGGCTCCCCTCAAACCAGCATTTTTGGCGTCGGTCCAGACGCTCAGGCGGTTGAAACCCTGATAGCGGCAGGTTTTGATCGGGTGATTTTCAGTTTGCCGCCTGGGGACGCGGACACCGTGTTGCCTCTATTGGAAAAATACGCGCGCATTGCGCACGCTTTTAACTCAGCTTAACCAGCTATCATGAGCGAGCAGATGCCGTGTCGAGCAGGCTGCGGTGCGTGCTGCATCGCGCCATCTATTCACCAAGCCTTACCAGGGATGCCAAACGGCAAGCCAGCAGGAGTGCGCTGCTTACATCTTTCTCATGACTATCGCTGCGAGTTATTCGGCAAACCAGAGCGGCCTGCTCTCTGTGAACGCTTTAAACCCGAGCGTTGGGTTTGCGGAGATTCGCAACAGCAGGCGCTAACGCTGTTGTCGGCACTAGAACAAGACAGCTGCAGCGACAGCATCTCATGAGGGTGAAAGGGCACGAGTCAAAGGGCACGGGTCAAAGACTCACAGTCTTAAAGCAACTGCGCTAGACACGCGGCGACGGCTGGCCCTCCTCGGGCGTGATGTGCGTTTAAGCCGGCCTTTTTGGCCCCCTCGACATTTTCTGGCGTATCGTCGATGAAGAAAACGTCCTCGGGCGCTAACGCCATGCGCTCACAGACTTGCTTAAACGCCTCTACAGAGGGTTTTCTCAGGCCAATTTCATGGGACAAGAACACTTTGTTGAAGTGCGCCAGCTCTTCAGGGTATCGCGAGAAAAAACTGTTAGCGTGAACGGCATTGGTATTGCTAAATGCATATAGCGAATAACGCGCACCGATTGCCGGGAGCATGCTGCAAACTTCTTTGAATGGGTGAGTCCAAAGAGCATTCCAGCCATCGCGCCATTGTTGATCGGTCATGGTGACATTGAGCGTAGTGCTCAGGTGTTCGCAATAGCTGGTAAAACTCAGCTCACCCACCTCTTGAGCCTTGTACGCATCGTCCAATCGCCAGTGATCATAGAATACAGCCTCTGATACATCAGCTGCTGCCGCCCAGGCGCGAAAAACACGTTTGAAATTTATGCCAAGCACCACGCCGCCTAAATCAAGAAGTATCGCTCGCGTCATTGGATTTATCGAAAACTCCTAAAATCCTGCCGTGCCCTGATCAAGATGGGTTTTGTAATCATGGTCCATAGCAGTGAATATCGAATCGCCGCTCCTCATGACATAGACTGCCCCAGGGATCTGTGTAAAGTCGTAGGCTTGTTTGCGCAGATCACCCTTAAGCATTTTGAACGTGCCTGTAACATCAATGTCTTCGTCAATACGGATGAACACGGGGACAGCGTAAGGGGGCAGTTGTTGGCGCACAAAATCAGCAAACGCGACCAGATCTAGCTCGCTTTCGCCGTCGTTCAAAGTAATGCTCACCATACCAGCCTTGCCCTCTGCGTGAGGGACGACAACACCATAAACATTGCAAAACTTGATCTGGGGGAAGCCGTTAATAATTTCCCCCACCTCGTTAGTGGAAACATTTTCGGACTTCCAGCGGTATGTATCGCCTACTCGATCGACAAATTGATAGTGGTCATAGCCCAATGCATAGCCCACATCAATGACACGCATTAGATCGCCAGTATTGAACCAAGAGTCGCCGTCCTTGATCGCATCGCGAATGATTTTGCCTTCAGTAGCGTTTTCGTCGGTATAACCCTCGAATTTCGACTCGGGGGTGATTTTGCTAAGAAGCAAACCAGCCTCGCCCCGGCTTACCGGTATGCATTTGCCGCTGGCATCGCGCAAAATCTCGTCTTGATCAACATCATATTTGACCAAAAGCACTTCCGACGTGGTCATACCGACGGTGCAGTCTTTGTTAAGCAAGTTGGCAAAGGCGACATTGCCCTCGGAGGCACCATAAATTTCACAAATACGCTTGATGCCGTAGCGAGTTTTGAAGTTCATCCAGATGTCAGGACGCATGCCATTGCCCATAATGGTGTGTAAGGGCAGCAACCTTTCTCCTGGCTGTTGGGGAATATTTGTCAGGTAGCGGCAAAGCTCGCCAATGTAAACCATATGGGAGCATTGATAGTCGCGGATTTCGCTGAAAAAGTTGCTGGCCGAAAACCTGCGACGAATAAACATGCTGGCACCGGTGGTAAAAGACGATCCCACGCCCATCAGTAAACCGGTGGCATGATAAAGCGGCAGGCACAAATAGATGCGATCGGAAGCGGTGGTTTTAAGACCTGCTTTGCCTGATAAATCAGCACTGGCTAAGTAGCGCCGGTTGGACATAACAGCCGCCTTGGGCAGCCCTGTTGTTCCTGATGTATATATATAAAACGCTGTTTGCCCGAGAATATTGTCGCCCGTATCTGCAGGGTTGGTATCGTCTGCGCTGTCAGCTACCAGGGTTAGATCATCAGCAAAGGCAGGGCAGGAGTCGGGCTTGGTGTCGGGCACAAACAAAAAGTCTGAGCCTGGGACTAGGTCTAACGAAGCATGCACTTCAGTGATGGCCGGCATCACCTCGGCGCCGAAAATACAGTGTTTTGCTGAGATCACTTTGATGCAATGCTGCAGCGAACGACCAGTCAAATTGGTGTTAAGTAAACCTGCTGTAACGCCAATCTTGTTCAACCCAACGATTACTGCAAGGAATTCGATGCGGTTTTCCATCATGACACAGGCAGCGTCCCCCCTTATAAGGCCACGATCCTTAAAAATCCGCGCGTAGCGATTGGTCAACTTATTAAACTCAGACCAGGTGATAGTGCTGCCTTCAAAGACAATCGCCGTGTGCTGTGCATGTTTTGCGGCAGTAGACTCTATTCTTGCGCCAATGCAGTCATGTATATCGAGTGGCTTTGGCTGCAGGCCTTTTTTGAGTTTTAACAGGCCAGGTATGTTGGCGAGTGTTGCGATGTTTTGGATCAGGCCCATTGAAATCTCCCCTTCTACAAGTTCAGTAACTAAATCTCTTCCAGTGCGGTTGTGATTTGCCTGCTTGTACCTTTTTAGAGACCGGCTTAAGCGGTCATGAATCTGGTGGCAGATAGTAGTCGGATTTGCTCTGGGGTGAAAACTCAATCGACTGTGCTAAGACGGTGAACATCCGCTTGCCGTGCCTATATCAAAGCGCATACTGCGAGCCAGATGTGTCAAAGGTCTTGGCGATAAAGCTTCGGATACAGCGCATCATGATTGTTTGCAGCGCTGAGGAAGTCGCTGCTGGAGATAACGACAAGGGGAGAGTCGCTATGCGCAGGTGGCAGATCGGTGATGTTACGGTAACGAGAGTGGTCGAAATCCAGATTGACGGAAGCACAAAGTTTATCTTGCCTCAGGCTACTCGAGAGGAGTGCTTACAAATAGACTGGCTGCGACCACATTTTATGGACGACAAAGGCAATTTGCGTATGAGCGTGCACGGCCTAATTATCGATACTGGCAAACGTAAAATCATGGTCGATACTTGCATTGGTAATGACAAACCGCGTTCGATTCCAGCCTGGGATCACATGCAGACCCATTTTTTAGAAGATATGGCACAGGCCGGCTACCCTCGGGAAGACATTGACACCGTGCTTTGTACTCACCTCCATGTAGACCACGTCGGCTGGAATACTATGTTAGTCGATGGTCACTGGGTGCCCACATTCACCAATGCGCGGTATTTGTTTTCGGCGCGGGAATGGGATTATTGGAACGCTTCTGAGCCAGGCCGCTATGGTCCAGTGATTGAAGACTCTGTTCGCCCTGTGGTCGAGGCGGGGCTTGTTGACCTGGTCAACGATGATCATGTCCTGTGTCTGGAAGTTCGCCTTCAGTCCACACCTGGGCATACGCCAGGGCATGTAAGTGTGATCATAGAATCCAATGGCCGACGCGCAATGATAACTGGAGACTTCATGCATCATCCTGTTCAAATGACACGCACCCATTGGGGGTCATCTGCGGACTACGACAAAATCGTTGCTCGACGCACCAGAGAGGAAGTGTTAGCTAGCTGTGCAGCAGATGAAACCCTTGTGATAGGCACCCACTTTGCTACTCCAACCGCTGGCTATGTCAAAGAACTGCTAGCCGGCGGATATTATCTCGCCACCGATTGACAAGATCTGACTGTCTCATCTTCAGCAGGCCCAACTGCGCTCGTCGCGTTTAGCAACTCTGACCAAGGGTCTTCCCCTGCGCGCGCGAGTTTTCTTTCGCGCTTCCGTGTGCTTGATTTTTAGAATGTTGTCACCTGCCGTTGGTCAGAAAAAAATACCACTAAACGAATACGCTGCACATCTCATCGAGAAAGCCGCCACTTTCGTGCCCATTCAACTAGGTTTCAATATTGAGTTCGTTCGTGCACAAGGAGTAGCTGCGCCACGCGCGAACTAACACATCACCTCTACCGTATGACGAATTGGCCAATTAGGCAGGATGTGGACTTTGTAGTGCGAATTTTCCACCGTTTACAGGTTTGACCGTTATGGCGAAGGAAGCGAAACGAAAGTAGTGAAAGGAACAAGAACGCATTAGTAATTATTGAAAAGATTTGTGCAGGCCTGCTTTTTCGCCGGGTCTGCAAACTCGTCCGTAAATGGTAGTTCGCTTAGATATTTCGGCGTGGGCCTAAGTAAAGAGACCAGCAAAATGACAGATTCGAACATGCTTTCGACCATGCTTAATATGGTGGCTCCTCATATACGTTCGACTCTGGATAGCTTGCTAGGCACCTTGGATTTGATGGAGCGATCACTAATCGATGCTGGGCACCTAAAACTCTTGGCCAATGCAGAGCACAGTGTTCGATATTTTGAAGGGATGCTGGGTGTCGCCGTCGGGCTGGATGAGTGCCTGCGCAACACGATGTCTGAGCATATGCAGGTGACCTCCCTTGAAGCCTGTATCGCCAAACTAGAAGAACAAACAGGCCAAGACTTAGAGCGCAAAGGCGTGAACTTGGTTACCACTATCGAACCTGGAATAGACGACGAGCTCTGCAACACGCTTTATGTCGACGAAGAAAAGCTCGTTCAGGCGTTATCTTTAATTCTTGCTCACGCTTGCGTTTACACGCGGCGCGCCCAGGTCAGCATTAATATTTCTGCAGTGCCTGAAGGTGGCCTTAGTATTGTTATTCGTGATAACGGCTTAGGGATGACTGATATGGAACTGTCCCGTCTGTTCTCTCTTGAAGGTCGCAGCGACGATGCCTTGAACGGATTCGCCTGTAACGATCCCGTGTTGGATATGGGGGCGTTGTTGGCCAAGCTGACGATTCAATATATGCAGGGTCAGCTTGTCGTTGACAGTCAGCTAGGCCTGGGAACGACCTGGGCGATTACGCTGCCTTCGCGACCGGCTGAGTTCCGCGATATGCAAAATGATTCCAAGCATGCGCCGCAAGAACATGCAACGCGCCACACTAGGTCGGCGCCGCAGCAACGCGCGGGGGGCGCAGTGCCGGCATTGCTATTGGTAGACGACTCGCCCTCAAACCGTCTGGTATTAAAAGCTGAGCTCGAATTCTTGGGCTATACAGTGGTTGAGGCCTGTGATGGTTTAGAAGCCCTGGTGGAGGTTCGCGCAAACGATATCGCAGCGGTGCTGATGGACTTAGCCATGCCGAAAATGGATGGCATCACGGCAGCTCGGGCAATCCGCGCTGTGCGCGGACCCATGAGCAATATGCCGTTGATTGCGCTTACAGCGCACACCGGCCATGCGGACGAGCAGGCCTGTTTAGATGCTGGTTTTGATGCCTTCTTATCTAAGCCGATTGACCGGCTGGCTTTAAAAGAGACGTTGTTAACTCTGCTATCGCCTCCTGTGGACGTTTTGAATGAGCACGAAACGCTTGCGGTGGATACGCAGCATTTGCTGCAGCTGGCACAGGTGATTGGTGACATCGAACTAGAAACTTTGTTACGCCAGTTTGCGCTGGAGTTGATTCAGCGTATGGCCGTAATCAATCAAGCTGATCTTGAAAGCATGATCGAAGTGCGACACAACCTCTTTGTGTTGGTCCAGTCAGCTGGGAATTTTGGATTTAGTACGCTGGCGCGCAACGCTCTTTCGTTGCGCGAGCAGATCACCCGGTCGAATTGGCTGCGTCAGACTGAGTATGGGCGAAAGGCTGACCTGGGCCGGTCCGGATTGCCCCCTGACTTTTGTTTCAAGGATCTGCTTAGCGCTGACTACCGAGATTTACAGATAGAGGTAGACCGTGCAATAGAGTTTCTGCATAGCCGCGATACCAGTTTTGCTCATTTAGGCACTAGCGGCCTGTAGTTATGAAAAGGTTCAAGCATTGTTTGGATTCGGCTATTGCATGGGTTGCTCTGTCTGGCCTCGCAGGGCTCCTTTATGTGGTTTCTGGTCCTGGTCTGGAACCCACTGTGGTGCGCTGGCTGACCTGGTGGTTCTTGTTCTTAGCGGGGCTATTGGTCGTCTGGCTGGGAGTGCGCCGAGATCAGACCCTGGTAAAAGCCGCGCAAGATCAATGGTTTGAAATGCTGCCGGGAAATGAGCATACAGGCTATCTATTTATTAACGCGGAGCTGGTTGTTGTAGCGACAAATGCTAAAGCGACCCAGTGGCTGTCGAAGCCCAGTGATGCTGACCAGGGCGTTCGTGGTCGCGCTATCGACCAGTTACTGATTGACGATCATGCTTCTACCCAAATGCTGCAACAGATTCGCCATCTGTTTGATACCCACTTGCAACAGGCGCACTTGCAACCGGCGCACTTGCAAAATACATATTTGCAAAACGCAGGCAACGAAGAAGCAAAGGTTCAGTCCGCCCTATATTCACCTTCTTGGCGGCAAGAGCTTATTGGCCGCCCAAAAGTCCGGGTAGTAAGCATTTTTGATAGCGAAGAGCCTTTGCTGCTGCTGGAGTTATGCGGGGTATTAGATACAGACAATCCATTAGTTACGCTGCCTCATCAGGTTATTTACCAGGTTTTGATGGGTGGCAGCCTCAATGCCAAAATCGTAATTAATGGTGATGGTCTGATTCTCGATTTTAATAAGGCTGCGGAGTCTTTGCTCGGCTTCTCAGCCAGTAAGGTGATCGATCATCCGCTGCTGGATACCTGTATTCCCGAGTCGCGCAGGGCCGAATATCACTTGGCTATGAAATGGCTGCGGGAAAATACTGGTCCCGACATCATGAATAGGCGCTCTGAAGTGAAGGCGTTGTGCAGCGATGGCACGAAGGTGCCAGTCGAGTTAACCGTGAGCTCTTTGGCTATTCAAGACACCTACTTATATGCCATTGAAATGCGTGACCTGCGACCGCGAGAGGCGCTAGAGACGCAAATGCGGCGAGCGCGTGAATTGGCTGAAACAGCGAATCAAACCAAGAGTAGATTTCTCGCCAATATGAGCCACGAGATACGCACTCCGTTGAATGCGGTGCTGGGTATTTTGTCTTTGGTTGGCTCGGAAGAAAGTGACCCCTATCGCCGCAACCTGCTGACCACGGCAGAAACCGCAGGCCTGCGACTGATGGGGCTGCTAACAAATATCTTGGACTTTTCGCGCATTGAATCTGGTGAGATTGAAATCAAAAGTGAACCTTTTGCACCACTTAAACTAGCTCGAGACATTGTTGCTCTTTATCAGACCGACGCCCAGGCGAAAGTGCTGAGTTTGACTTTGCGTGAGTCAACCGATGGTTCGCTTTCGGATCAGACTCAAGTAATGGGAGATCAGACCAAATTCGCTCAGATTTTGACAAATCTTGTGAGTAACGCCGTTAAATTTACCGAGCGTGGCCAAATCGAAGTCTACGTAGGTTGGCTAGAAAGTCAGGCTAGCGCGGCAGCAGTGGCGAGCACCAGGACCCTAAAAATTCGCGTGAAGGATTCGGGGATTGGCATGACGAAGGGTCAGATGAAAGGCTCGTTCGAACCATTTGTACAGGTAGATGAGTCCGATAAACGCAAGAATACTGGCTCCGGCTTAGGGCTCGCGATAAGCCGTCAATTAACCGAAATGATGGGAGGCACCCTGGACGTTTTTTCTAGCCGTGGCAGGGGCAGCGAATTCTTATTGCAGCTACCAGTGACAGAGATATTTGAACAAAAGCTCGTTAACTCATCTCAGAATTTGCCAGCGGTGGAAGGACATGGGCGCATGCTCCTGCTTGTGGAGGATAGCCCAGCCAATCGAATGGTGGCGAAACGAATGCTGCAAAAAGAGGGCTATCGCATAGTTATTGCTACAGACGGGATCGAAGCTTGCCGTGCTATTCGTAAAAATCGGCCAGCCGCTGACGCGATAGAGTTGGTGTTGATGGATGTGCAGATGCCGCGAATGGATGGCATGGAAGTTGCCCTCTGGATGCGCGCCCAAGGCTATCAGCAGCCCATTATTGCGCTGACCGCGAAGGCATTTCGTGAAGACGAGCGCGCCTGCCTAGAGGCTGGAATGAACGACTTTATTACCAAGCCCATAGATTACAAATTGTTGGTCAGCCGCATAAGCATGTGGTTGGCCGATGCAAATGCAGGGGTGAGAGAGCAAAGTTCGCGCAGCGAGGAACTGCGTACGCTCATGGGCAATTCCGCTTATCAGGAATCCTTAGTCGTCTTGGCTATGGAGGTGCGCCAGCGTTTGGCGAGCATTCATCAGGCTTTACATGTCAAGGATTTGGCTGCGGTCAAGTTCGCGAGCCACACGCTGGTTGGTGTGTTCGCGGGCTATGGGTTTGAAGATCTGCGTCATTTATGCACGGCGATTGAAGCATGTGCCGATGCCGGCTTAGAGCCCGCGCCGGCGGCGGTGCGTCGTTTGGATGAGTTATGCAGCGATTTTTTGCTTCGTATTGATGCTCAAGATGCGCGTGTTGGGTAGATTCGGGTAATGCGCCTTGGCGCGACTACAGAGCGCTCGCTGCAGAGGGCTCAGGCCGTGGCCTTTAGGTCGGCTTGGAGTTGTATAACGGTGGACTGCATCTGATCCCATTGGGAAAATATGAATTCGTTATATTTGTCCTTAGGCAAGTCCGTATAGGGCACACGCCAGAAGTGCAGCTTGACTCGTTGGTTAAGCCAACTGCCGTTGAAGAGATCGTTTATATTCGCTGACCCCTCAAAGCCTGAATGAGCGAGAAAGACCACGTCTTTACCCGGATTGGCTTCCAGCATTGCAGTGACGCCGCCGAGTCTGGGGGGTAGCAGATTGGGCCAGCGTGCTAGCTGATCCGCCAGGCCTTTGTGTCGTTGGCCTAATTCTTTGTGCTTGGTCTGGGTATAGCGCGTGCCCTCAGGATAGATAAGCACTGATTCGTCGTTGCCAGCAGAGCTAACTAGGTCGTATATCTGACGAATAGCGTGTGCTGAATCGGCACCGGATCGGTCAACAAAGACGTTAGGAATTCTGTGTCCGCCAATGTCGAGACAGGGAACAATTTGCAGTTCTTGCTTGAGCACATAGCGTAGGCCCTCTGATCGGGCTTTACCAAAGTAGATGAGCGGCAGAACGGTATCGCCCATGCTGGTATGGCGCGAAAAAAGCAGTGCGCACGGACCCTTTAAAGCATCTTGTCCCGAGACCTCGATGGTTACGCGAAACAACCGCATACCCAAATTCAGTAGCGATTGCGCCCACCAGAATTGAACGTCGCGAGTTTTGTCCATCAGCAAGGAATGTGGGCGATAACGAACACCCACCCAGATCAAACGCGCCAGGCCCTGCCACTCATAGAAGAGATAGCCATAAAAGAAAGCCAGCATCTGTGGGGTTGACTTAAAGCCCGGAACAAAGCGCAGGAAGATGGCTAGTGCAATGGTAACGGGCACCATGGCGATTGCGAACAGGCTGGCCAAAATAAGGCCTGTAATAGTCAGTACGCGGCGTAACAGCATATCCCATCTTCTTTTATAAAATTGTTGATGAGCGGCCATCTAATACTAGATTCAGTCATGTATAGCTGGCGCTCTAGGATTTCGAAAAGGAGGCGCGCAGCCTAAACGCTGCGTTGCTGCTTTGCCATAGTGTCTAAGCGACGTTTAAACCATTGCCAGCTAATAAGGCCGAATAAAATATTACTCAGCAACGAGGCAATAAATATCCCGACATAACCCATCTGCTGGTTTAGAAACGTTGCAAGTGGCATATATACAACGATCATTCGGCAGAAGGATAACGCCGTGCTGGGCAAAGGTTTGCCCAAGGCGTTAAACGATGCTGAAGACATCATCAGCACACCCCATAAGCCGTAGCTAACCGGGACTAAGGTCAAATAGAGTGCGGCTATCGCCACCACCTCAATGTTGGCGTCGATCATTGAGGCGATAGAGTCACCGAAGAAAAAAAGGGGCACCGCGATTAACGCTCCCCAAGCTAGACTAAATAGATAGCTGGCCGTGACGCCAGCACGCACCCTGTCGGCGCGATGCGCGCCCCAGTTTTGACCGACGAATGGTCCAATGGATCCTGATAAAGCGAACAACAACATTACCGCCACCGATTCAATCCGGTTGGCGACGCCAAAGCCTGCCACGGCGACTTCGCCGTAACCTGCTAGTAAAAAAGTCATATAGCCTGCCGTGATCGGGCCAATAAGATTTGTCGCCACTGCGGGGATACCGACAGACAGGATGCGCTTAGCCGACTCAAGCCAGCCGCGAAAGATGTCATGGGTGACGACCATCGACCCCCGATATATAAACCAAATGGTAATAAAGAGAGTAATGGCTCGTGAAATAGTCATGGCCGTTGCCGCACCGGCTAATTCCATCGCAGGTAAGCCAAACAAACCAAAGATGAGAAAGGGATCGAGGAGTAAATTCAAACCTGATCCCAGAGTCATAACTAAACCTGGAATCGCCGCGCTGCCGTTGGCGCGCATGATGCTGCCGCAGATCATGCTGACTGTGAACAAAATACTGCCCGGTAGATATATATCAAGATAACTGTGAATGAGCGGTAAGGTTTCTGGTTGCGCCCCTAACGCTAGAAAGATCGGATCGATTAAAAGCCACAAAACAGCAGTGATCGCGGACATCACTGCAACAACCAAAATCAAGCTGTGAGTACCGAGCCGGGGCACGTCGTCATCCGAGTCGCTACTTTCTAGTGACCGCTGCGATGATCTGTCGCGTCGATACTGTCGAGTGCCTACGCTGCGGGCAATGACTGAGGAGGTGCCAATACTGATGCCGAGGCCGATGCTGCTCAGAATCATTACCAGCGGGAAGGTGAAACTGGCAGCAGCAACATGGGTAGTGCTCAACTGGCCGATGAACCCCAGTTCCAGCATTTGTACGACAATGCTCGAAGAGACGCCCAGCATCATGGGTGCCGTGAGTCTGGTCAGAGCGCGTGCGACCGGACCCTGTGTTAAATCGTGCTGAGACATCTGGTAGCAAGTATCGCACGGTGCTAGGTCGTAAGTAGGTGAAAAGTAGCCAAGTATCAGCGCTATCTTGAAGTTGGCAGAGTGGCTAACATAGAGCAGCTCACAGGCAACGTAAGGCGTAATCTGGGGCGCATCTCTTCTGACACGTGTTGCAGGATCCCCTCATGTCCAAGACAGTCACCTCGTTCTCCTTTTCCCAAGCCGTGGTCAGTAGTCCGACCCAACGGGCTGAATGGTTGGCGTTTGCAGGGCAAACCGCACGTAAAGCGGGTCAAGTTGTGCTTCCTCACTTTCGTTCGCAATTGATGCGTGGCGATACGTTAATCGACAACAAGCTAAGCGGCGGCAGCTATGACCCGGTAACCGTAGCTGACCGGGAAGCCGAGATGGCGATACGCCGTGCCATCGAAGAGACATACCCAAGCCATGGAATATATGGCGAAGAATATGGCCACAAGGCAGGAAACGGACTTACCTGGGTGATTGATCCCATTGATGGCACCCGGGCATTCATGACGGGTCTTTTGCATTGGGGCATATTGCTTGCCCTGTTCGACGGCGAAAATCCAATCCTGGGTGTCATGTATCAGCCCTATACCGATGAGCTATTTGTTGGTGATGGGACTAGTGCTTGGCTGTTGCGAGGCGAGGGCAAAACACCTTTAACGACCAGCGGCAGAACCGAACTGGCCCAAGCCTCCATGCTTACCACGACTGCCGAGGACTTTTTCCAAGGCGCGCATCGCGCGGCTTTTCGGCGCCTTCGCTCCCAAGTCAAAATGACCAAAATAGGTGGCGATTGTTATCTTTTTGCCATGCTGGCTATGGGCGGCGTCGACTTGGGTATCGAAAGTGGGCTGCAGCCATATGATATTCAGGCGCTGGTACCGATCATTCGCGGTGCTGGTGGCGTCATAACTTGCTGGGATGGGGGCAATCCCAGTATGGGAGGTGAGGTCATTGCCTCGGCGAATACCCAACTGCACCGAGCAGCGTTAGACCGTCTGGCTAACTGAGGGCGTATCTTGCGATGGTTATAGCCAGTCCGCCTAGCGTCGCGAACGCTGATCAATCAACCTGGCAATGGTACTAACTAACAATTGTTGTTCTGCTAACTTCACCCTCTCCTCCAGCGCTTCTGCGTTGTCGCCAGGGCTGACTTGAACATGAGTTTGCGCCAGGATCGGCCCCTTATCGTACTCGGCGTCGACATAGTGCAGGGTCGCGCCGCTGCGCGACTCTCCCGCAGCAATGACAGCCTCATGAACCTTGCGACCAAAAAATCCTTTGCCACCAAATTTGGGTAGCAAAGAGGGGTGGGTGTTAAGAATCCGCCCAGAAAATGTTTGCAGGGTTTGTCCACCAAGCTTTTTCATATAACCAAGCAGCAGAACCCAGTCGATTTCTGCATCGCAAAGGGCAGCACACATAGCTGAGTCTGCACCGTTCTCATCGCCGTGGGTTTTGGTGCTGATATGTAGTGCAGTGACGCCCGCTTGATTGGCTCTGCGCAAAGCGCCGCAGCCGCTGTTGTTGCTGATGACTAGGCTCACTTGGGCAGCTAATTCGTTGTTAACGCACGCATCGAGAAGCGCTTGCAGGGTGGTGCCTTCGTGTGAGGCTAAAACCGCTAAATTCATCAGTTTCCTAGGGCGGCCGGTGACAGCGAAAGCTGCGCCATTGCCGAGCAAATTAAGATTTTGCGAACTCAGTGGGCAAGTATTAAGGGCCTGCTGAGACGCCTTGTTGGCGGGTCTATGGTACCTGCTTAACCGTATGCTTGGGCGGGTAGCCAGGTCACAATTGCCTGCCAGTTGAAAATAATGAGCACGCCGATTACCTGCAGCACGATAAACGGCATTACTCCGCGGTAAATAGTAGCGACATCAATATCATCGGGAGCAACTCCCTTGAGATAAAAGATCGCAAAGCCCACCGGTGGGGTTAAGAAACTGGTCTGCAGACATACCGCGAACAAAATAGTGAACCAAACTGGATCGAATCCAAGGCTGGCAACAACGGGGGACACCAATGGCAGCACGATCAACGTAAGTTCGATCCAATCTAGGAAAAATCCGAGCAAAAACGTCGCCAACAAGATCGATATGATGATGCCGGATGCTGTGAACGGCAGCCCCATGAGGGTTCTTTCGATCAGTTCGTCGCCACCCAAGCCTCGCAGTACTAATGAAAATGCTGTGGCGCCGAGCAATACCGCGAAAATATAGGCGGTGGTCCGGGTGGTTTCTTGCAGGACATCTTGCAGTACGGGAAAAGACATTTGTCGATTTAACACCGCCAACATTAACGCTCCAGCTGCGCCTACACCTGCAGCTTCCGTGGGAGTGGCCAACCCCATAAAAATGCTGCCAAGGACGGCTAGGATCAAAAAAGCAGGGGGGATGATCGCGAATAGTAGCTGCTTTGCCGCTGCCCAATCGAAGGGGTCCGGCGCGGCCGCAGGTGCTTTTTGCGGCTGCAGCCAGCCGACAATTAAGATATAGCCAATGTACAAACCGCCGAGTAACGCCCCAGGAAACACTGCACCAAGAAATAAATCACCGACACTCATCGCCATACGATCGGCCATCAGTACCAGCATAATGCTGGGTGGAATCAATATGCCCAGGGTGCCCACGGCGCACACCGTGCCGGTTGCCAGTGACTTGTCATAGCCCTGGTTAAGCATGACCGGTAATCCAAGCAGAGCCAGCAGTACTACTGACGCTCCGATAATTCCTGTTGTGGCAGCTAGCAGCAGGCCGATGACCGCGACGGTAACTGCGAGTCCGCCGCGTAGACCGCCGAACAAGCGAGCAAAACTGATCATTAACTGTTTCGCTATACCTGAACGATCTAACAGCAGCCCCATAAGGATAAACATGGGCAGGGCGACCATGACCCAATTTTCCATGACGTTCCAAATACGGTCTACGGTGATGGAGGTATAGTTCCAGTCGAGACCGATGGCCAGGTTAAAGTCAGCATCCAACACAATGGCTAGGGCGCTGAACATAATCGCTAACCCACCCAGCAACCAGGCTACGGGAAAGCCAGTAAAAACCAAAGCAATAAAACTGACGAACATCAAGATCGCCAAAATTTCATTCGCTGGCATGGTCGTCCCCATGGTCGGATGCAGGGTGTTGTACGTAGCCATCGCGCAAGAATAAGAAATGCCAAACGCGAATAAGGCGTGCTAAAACAGTAAGAAGAAGCAGCGCAAAGCCTAGGGGCAGCACTGCCTTGATAAGCCATCTAAATGGTAACCCGCCTGGCGATGCCGATACCTCACTGACAACAAATGACGCTATGACAAAGGGCACCGAGTAGATCAGCACTAGGCTGATAAAAGGTAACAGCAGCAGCACAATCCCATAGAGTTCGATCCAAGCTTTAAGCTGAGGGCTAAAATTCTCGTGTAAGACGTCCACACGAATGTGGCTATCCGTTTGGTAGGCATAGCTCATGCCGAGAATGAAGCCAACGCTGTAAAGGTGCCACTGCAGTTCTTCGAGTTCGATGCGTCCGTCATTGAGGGCGTAGCGCAGCAGTACGTTGGTTACAATTACACCGAGCAGCAGCAGCCAGATGTAGGAAAGACCGCGACCAAAAGCCGCCACCGTATCGTCAATGCGCCGCGATAACGGAGTATGCGGAAGGCTGGGGCCCGACATCAAAAGTCTCTAGGCAGATAGGCACGTAACTTCCAGGTACGGTAATGCCGGCGAAATTCTCTTTGTGAGGCGAGAATTTCGGCAAAGTCAGCATCCTTTGCCGCTTCCTCTTCTAACAGAAGTTCCGTGACCGCCTGCAGTTCTTTAAGCAGTGGCGTAGGCAGAGTTTCTGCCACCACGCCGATGCTCTTAAAGCCCTCAATGATTTCGCCTTGCAGGGCTTCGGCCTGGGCTAAGTTTCTTGTTACTGCTGAGGTGCAGCCCATATCCAGCATGGCTTGGTTATCTACACTCAAGAGCTTCCAAACTTCGAGGTTGACCACTAGGTGAGACGACGTGAAGGGTTGGTGCCATCCGGGATAATAGTTGTACTTGGCTACTCGATTGAAACCCAGGGCTTGGTCGACAACTGGCAAAGCAAATTCGGTAGCGTCAATAGCGCCTTTTTCGAGCGCTTGGAAAATCTCGCCACCAGGAATCATTGTCACGCTGGCGCCAAGACGCTCTAAAACCTGACCGCCGAGGCCGGCAAACCTAATTTTTAAGCCCTTCACATCGTCGAGGGATGTGACTTGCTGGCGAAACCAACCAGCTGTTTCCGGGCCCGTCATACCACAATAGATTGGGTGTAGGTTGTTGCGATGATAAAGGGCTTCGGTAAGTTCGCGACCTCCGCCCTCATACCACCATGCGCTGTATTCCCATGGTTCCATGCCAAAGGGCACTGCCGAAATCAGGGGCGAGGCTGGAATCTTGCCTTGATCGTAACCAAGCCAGGTGTAACCCGCAGGAACTTTGCCGTCACGAACCGCATCAGTAATCGCGAAGGCAGGGACGATCTCTCCGGGTTCATATAACTCCATGTCGATTTTGCCGGCACTGGCCTTGCGTACTGCGTCGGCAAGGTAAATGGGGTTGTCGCCCAATACCGGCATAGTTGAGGGGAATACCGCGGGCACCCGCCAACTGATGCGTTGTTCATTGGTGGCAGCGGCGTACACGTCGCCGTCAGCTAGATTCGTCTGCGCGAGTTGCGGCGCTGACCGCGGGCGAGACGTACAAGACG
>MDTB01011529.1_pt1 | contig 27225 bp, 35 predicted proteins | sample 811161 | NCBI WGS metagenome assembly MDTB01 (sample SAMN05326650, study PRJNA326480) | marine metagenome | isolation source: seawater | place: Mediterranean Sea | collected 2009 | reverse complement strand
TTCAGGATACTTTAATCCTTCTTCAACCAATGTACGTTCTTCTTTATCTAAATTTTCTAAGAATATAGTCTGATCTTTTTCTTCTAAATCTTCTGCCAAGTCCACGGCATCGTCAGTATCTAAACTTTTAGCATTATTAGCTAATTGTTTTATATCTAAAGTTTCTATTATTTCTTCTCTAACACTATCATTTAAATAAGTTAATATTTCAGGATCAAAATTTTTATCAATTATATTCAAAAGGCTTAGTCGTAAAACTGGATCTAAATTTTGAAGAATGACAGCAATATCTGCGTTATGAATATCTTTCAAATAAGATAAAACGTTATCATATTTATAATTTTCTAAATAATCAGATACCAGTTCAACAGATTTAGATGAATCCTGATCCTTTTTTATAATTATTTCTTCCATATTATTTGGTGCGGCTGAGAAGACTTGAACTTCCACAGGATAAATCCCACAGCGACCTCAACGCTGCGCGTATACCAATTCCGCCACAGCCGCATATATAATAGTATTAAATAACAGATAGGATATTAACTATCAATATAGTAAATTTAAGATGGAACAAATTGAAATTAAAATATCTAATGATGAAATAAATTATGAAGAAGCAGTGCTGTTTATGGAGTCAAGAGTTGATGATATAAGTAAAAATAAATCTCAAGAATTATTGTGGTTTCTAAATCATAACAATATTTTTACTCAAGGTACAAGTGCTTCAAAAGAAGAGATATTAAATTCAAATATTATTGATGTTATAAAGACCAATCGTGGAGGAAAAACTACATACCATGGTCCAGGTCAAAGAATTGTTTATTTTATGTTGAATTTAAATAATAAAAATAAAGATATTAGAAAGTTTATTACTATAATTGAAAGTTCTCTTATCTCTTTTTTAGCTAACTATAATATTGAAGCAAAAGCTTTTAAGGATAGGGTTGGTATTTGGGTTACTAAAAGTAATAACATTACATTTAATAAAGAAAAAAAAATTGGAGCTATTGGATTACGAATAAAAAAATGGATCACATATCATGGACTAAGCTTTAATATAAATCCTGATCTTAAATATTACAATTATATCCACTCATGTGGTTTAAAAGAATATCAAAATACATCGATGGAAGAATTAGGTATTAAATTAGAGCAATCTGAGTTTGATAATAAATTTAAAAAAATTTTTTTAGAAAAATTGTCAACTATTTAAATAATTTTTTAAATCTTTATTAATTTTTAAATTATTTTTTTTTAAAAAATTTAAAAAATAATCTGGTAAATTTGAGACAAATTCAAATTTCTTATTGTCTATTGTAAATTTTATAGCAAATGCATGTAACATTAAGCTTTCTTTTTTATATTTAGAATAAATATTATATTTATTATCTCCAACTATTGGGCACCCAAGATTTTTAGATACTATTCTAAGTTGATGGGTCTTTCCAGTTTGTGGATTAAATAATATTGAAGAAATAGTATTGTTTTTATTTAACACTTTGTAGTTGGTTACAGTATTTTCAATTTTAAGTTTTTTACTTTTAATATCTAATTTAACTTGAGAAAAATTATGTTTAGGATTGCCTTCACATAAAGCAATATAAAATTTTGTAATTTCTTTTTGCTTAAAAAGTGAGGATATTTTTTTTGCATAATCAAGATTTTTTGCAATTAAAAGTATTCCTGATGTTTCCTTATCAAGTCTATGCACCAATCTATATTGAGAGTTAATATTTTGTATTATTTGATCTATTGAAATTCTTATTTTACTTCCACCTTGTGTAGCTATTTGTGACCATTTATTTAAAACAATAAAATTATTGTTTTCAAATATTATCGATTTTTTAAATTCAGCTAAAATATCTTTAGATATTTTTATATTTTTTTTAAAAATGATCTTGTTTTTATATAGATTTTCGTGAAAATTTAATATCTTGAGTTCATCATTAATTTTAACTAGATAACTTGCTTTAGTAGTTGAATTGTTAATAAGAATATTTTTTTTTCTGATATTTTTTTCAATAAATCCTTGTGTCAAAGATGAGTATTGATATTTAAGATACTTATCTAATCTTTGGTTAGAATTTTTTAAAATTTTAATATTCTTAATCAAATCAAAACTTGTTTAATAAAGTCCCTAAATAAGCAAACATTATGCATAAGAAAATTGAAACAAAAACATAAGTAAAAGAAGTAATATATTTTTTCGAATTTATTAGTTCTACAACATCATAGGAAAAGGCAGAAAAAGTTGTAAAAGATCCTAAAAAACCGATAATTAAAAAAAACTTAATAAAGTTTTCAGAAAAATTATATACTACATTTGATGTTATTAAATATCCAATTAAGAAAGAACCTATTATATTAACAGAAAAAGTCCCATAAATACTAGATACAAAAAGAGATTTGCTAAAGGTTGTTAAAAGATATCTTAGTAATGCACCTAATGCACCACCAGTGGCGACTAACATTAAGTTGAACAATATATTTAAACTGTTGGTTGTTCTTCTACTTCTTCAGTAGATTTTTTTTCAATAACTGGACCGCTGTCTTGTCCTTTGGCATTTTCATCTCTATCAACAAACTCTATTACCGCTGTTGGTGCGTTATCACCAAATCTGTTCCCAAGTTTTATAATACGAGTATATCCACCGCTTCTATCTTTATATCTGTCAGCAAGCACATCAAAAATTTTTTTTGACATTTTGTGATCATTTAAAATAGATATCGTTTTTCTTTTTGATACCAAGTCACCTTTTTTTCCTAATGTAACAACTTTTTCAACAAATCTTCTTAATTCTTTTGCTTTAGCCAAAGTTGTAGTTATTTGTTCATGTTTTATAAGAGCATTAGACATATTCATAAAAAGTGCTTTTCTATGAGATGAATTTTTATTAAGTTTTTTGTTTTTAATGTTATGTTTCATAAGTAATTATTTATTAAAAGGATCCTCATATTTCTTTGCAAGTTCATCTATATTTTCAGGTGGCCAATCTGGAACTGACATACCTAAATTTAGCTCCATTTGTTGAAGAACTTCTTTTATCTCATTTAATGATTTTCTTCCAAAATTTGGGGTTCTTAACATTTCGGATTCAGATTTCTGAACTAAATCACCTATGTATATAATATTATCGTTTTTAAGACAATTCGCAGATCTAACTGAAAGTTCTAATTCTTCAACTTTTTTAAGTAAGTTACTATTAAAAGACAGTGAGTCCACTTGAGATTGATCAGGGAGAGTCTCAGGTTCATCAAAATTAATAAATGGCTGAAGTTGATCTTGTAAAATTCTAGCAGCTAACGCAATTGCATCATCTGGTGTTATAGCTCCATTTGTTTCAACCTCAAAAACAAGTTTATCGAAGTCTGTGACTTGTCCAACTCTACTGTTTTCAACTTTATAGGTAGCTTTTACAACAGGACTAAACATAGCATCAAGTTTTATTTCTCCTATAACTTTATTCTCATCCTCTGCAACTTCTGCAGATACATAACCTTTGCCTGTTTCTACATTAGCTTCAATTTCTACATCAGCATTAGAGTCAAGAGTCATTATTAACTGATCAGGGTTCATAATCTCTGTTTCCGAGTCAGTTTCAAAATTACCTGCTCTTAGTTCTCCAGAACCTGATGACTTAAGATACATTTTTTTTAACCCAGGTGAATGAACTTTAACACCTATAGATTTCAAATTTAAAAGAATGTCAGTTAAATCCTCTTTAACTCCTGATATAGTTGAAAATTCATGAACAACACCTTTAATCTTTATAGATGTTATTGCAGCACCTTGTAGAGAGGATAGAAGTATTCTTCTTATTGAATTTCCTAAAGTTAATCCAAAACCTCTTTCAAGTGGCTCAGCTATAAGCTTACCTACTCTTCCATTGCTCTCCTCTACATTGACTTCCATCTTTGTAGGTTTAATTAATTCACTCCAGTTTTTTTGTAACACTTAAATGCTCCTTTTTTTAAACTCTACGTCTTTTTCTTGGCCTACAACCATTATGTGGTATTGGTGTAACATCTTTAATTGATGTAATAACATAACCAATAGATTGTAATGATCTAAGAGCGGACTCTCTTCCAGATCCAGGACCTGAAACCTCAACTTTTAAATTTTTTAAACCGTATTCTTTCGCCTTATTTCCAACATCTTCAGCAGCAATTTGTGCAGCATAGGGAGTTGATTTCCTAGATCCTTTAAAACCCTTATGACCTGAAGAAGACCAAGCTAGCGCGTTACCCTTTTCATCTGAAATAGTTATAATAGTATTATTGAAAGAAGAAACTATGTGAGCAACACCAGAGGAAAGCTTTTTCTTAATTTTAGATTTTTTTTTATCAACCATTTTATCCTTTTGTTACTTTTTTCTTTCCTGCAATAGCAACAGCTTTACCTTTTCTTGTTCTGGCATTAGTGTGAGTTCTTTGACCTCTCACTGGTAATTTTTTACGATGTCTTAATCCTCTGTAACAACCCAAATCATTTAATCTCTTAATATCGAGGGAAATTTTTCTTCTTAAATCACCTTCAACTGAATATTCATTATCAATAATGTCTCTAATTTTATTTATTTCTTCATCCTTTAATTCACTAACACGTTTTGTAATATCTATAGAAGCGTCTTTACAAATATCAGTAGCAATTTTTTTACCAATTCCAAAAATGTATGTAAGTGCAATATTTACCTTTTTGTTTGTGGGAATGTTAATACCTGATATTCTAGCCATAATGAAATCCAAAAAAAATGAATGAGGGTGAATACATGATATTTGTATAATTAGTCAAGAAAAGATATTGATAAATTTGGCTGTTTTTCATGATTTTTTGAGAATTTTTATTATTTTTGAGGTTATTTCTTCAATTTGTAATGATCCGTCTATTTCATGAAAAATATTACTATTTGTTTGTTTGTAAAAATTAGAAACTTTTTCAGTACTATTAAGGTATTCAGAATATCTTGTCTGCAAAACATCAATATCGTCATCTTCTCTATTTTCTTCTGATGATCTTTTAACTATTCTTTCTCTTAAAATTTTAAAATCTATATTAATATTAAAAATATAATTAATTTTAATTGATGATTCATTTATAAATTTATTTAAAAATTTTGATTGTGTTAAAGTTCTAGGATAACCATCTAATATAAATCCTTTATTAGTTTCATTTGATAATCTTGCCGAAATAATGGAGTTTAAAATATCATCTGATACAAGCTTACCTGACGACATTATTTCTTTTAATTTTTTTGCTAATTCATCATTATCTAGAATCTTTTGTCTTAAAATTTCTCCAGTGGATAAATGGGATAGATCAAAATAATTTGAAACAATCTTAGCTTGAGTACCTTTTCCTGCACCTGGTGGTCCAAAAAAAATAATATTATTCAATTTATCTTCTACCTTTTAATTTAGTTTTTTTGAGAAGACCTTCATACTGATGTTGGAATAAGTGGGATTGTACCTGCGTTATAAAATCAATCATAACTACCACCACAATTAGTAAAGCAGTACCTCCTAAATAAAATGGAATAGATGTTCTTGATAAAAGAAATTCTGGTAATAAAGCGACAAACGTTAAATATATTGTTCCAACTGTTGTTAATCTTATCAAAACATATTCTATATATTTAGCAGTATTTTCACCCGGTCTTATGCCAGGAATAAAGCCACCATACTTTCTCAAATTTTCAGCTTGTTCATCTGGATTGAATACAATTGATGTATAAAAAAAACCAAAAAATATTATCATTGCAGCGTACAAAGCTAAATATAAAGGTTGTCCCCTTCCAAGATAACTAGATATTAATATAAATATGTCGCTTGATGAGCCGGCTCCAAAACCGGACATAGTATTAGGTAAAAGTAAGATTGATGAAGCAAATATTACAGGAATAACTCCAGCCGTATTAATCTTTAAAGGTAAATGTGAACTTTGACCTCCATAGATTTTATTTCCAACTTGACGCTTAGGATATTGAACTGGTAATCTTCTTTGAGCTTTCTCAATAAAAACAATAAAAATTATTAATAATAGAATAAGAATTAGAATACCAAGTATAAATGCAATACTAAGCTCTCCTGTTCTGCCTAATTGTAAAGTACTGACAAACGCGCTAGGTAAATTAGCAATGATACCTGCCGTTATAATTAAGGAAATACCATTTCCAACTCCTCTTGATGATATTTGTTCTCCTAACCACATAAGAAAAACTGTACCACCAACAAGAGTGATCACTGTTGTAAGTCTGAAAAATAAACCAGGTTCAAATACAATATTCCCATAAGTCGTTTGCATAGACTCTAATCCTATAGAAACACCGTACCCCTGTATTGCAGCAATAAGAACAGTTACATATCTAGTAAACTGAAGAAGTTGTCTTCTACCTTTTGAACCTTGTTCTTTTAATGATTTTAGATATGGTATGGCAGATTGCATGAGTGTCATTATTATTGAAGATGAAATATATGGCATTACGCCCAAAGCAAATATTCCCATCCTACCCAAAGCACCTCCAGAAAATGTATCAAATATTCCTAAAATACCAGAAGATTGCTGCTCAAAAAATTGTTGAAGTGCCATTGGGTTGATTCCTGGAATTGGTAAAAAAGTGCCTAATCTAAAGACAATTAAGGCTCCTAAGGTAAAAAATAGCCTTTGTCTTAGTTCCGTAGCTTTTCCTAGAGCCCCAAAATTTAAATTATTTGCTAATCTATCTGCCGCTGTTGCCATTTATTTCTTAATTAATTTAATTGTACCACCTAATTTTTCTAAAACTTCAATGGCTTTTTTAGATGCAAAAGATATTTCTAAGTTAGTTACTATATCAAGTTCTCCAACATTCAAAAGTTTTAGTTTTCCTTTTGATCTTTTAAAAATTTTTCTTTTAAATAATTGTTCTTCGGATATCTCTTTAGGATCTAAATCGTATTTCTTAATGAAATTTTTTATCATATTGAAATTAATGTTTTGCGTTTTGGTCTTGAAGGGATTTTTAAAACCTCTTTTAGGTAAACGTCGGTAAAGAGGCATTTGTCCTCCTTCGAAACCATTTATGGCAACCCCTGATCTTGATTTCTGTCCCTTTACACCTCTGCCTGCTGTTTTTCCAAGCCCAGATCCAGAGCCCCTTCCTCTTCTCTTATTTTTTTTATTTGAAGTTAATGTTGATTTTAATTCATTTATTTTCATAACTATTTACTTTTGACGTTATTGATCTCATTAATCTTTTTTGTTCTTTTTGCTGCAACAGATTTAGGAGATTCGGACATTCTAAATGCATTAATCGTAGCCTTTAGCATATTATGAGGGTTTGATGTACCAGTCGACTTTGCAACTACATCTTTAATTCCTAGAGATTCAAAAAGCGCTCTCATTGGACCTCCAGCAATAATACCTGTACCTGGTGCAGCCGATCTTAATATAACTTTGCCCGCTCCAAAACGTCCAGTTACATCATGATGAATTGTTCTATTTTCTTTTAAATGAACCCTTATCATTTTTGTTTTAGCATTTTCAGTAGCTTTTCTTACAGCTTCAGGTACTTCTTTTGCCTTACCAGTTCCTATTCCAACTTTACCTTTATTGTCTCCTACTATCATAATTGCTGCAAAACCAAATCTTCGGCCACCCTTAACAACCTTAGCAACTCTATTAATTGTGACTAGATGTTCGCTAAATTCATTCTTTTCATTTTCAAACATATGTACCTCTAAAAATTAAGACCTTCTGTTCTTGCAGCGTCAGCAAGTATTTTAATTAGACCGTGATATTTATATTTTCCTCTATCAAATGCAACTTTATCAATACCCTTAGATATAATTTTTTTTGCAATATTTTTCCCAATATGCTCAGCAAGTTCTTTTCTAGAAAGTTTCATACTTTTAATTGACTTCTCAGATGAAGAAGAACTTGCTAAAGTAACTCCTTTTATATCATCAATTAATTGAGCATAAATATGATTATTAGATCTAAAAACAGACAATCTTTTTCTTTTTGAAATTTTTTTTGTTTTATAACGAATTCTTTTTTTTCTCTCGAGCATATTTATTTCTTTTTACCTTCTTTTCTAAAAATATATTCATCGATATATTTGATGCCTTTACCTTTAAAAGGCTCAGGTTTTCTAAATGATCTAATTTTTGCTGCGGATGCACCTAATATTTCTTTATTAATACTTGTAAGTTTAATTATATTTTGTTTTGGACACTCAATTTTAACTTCTGCTGGAATATCAAAATTTATATCATGGCTATAGCCCAGTTCAAGTTTAAGTTTTGAACCAGAAATACTTGCTCTATAGCCAGTACCATTTAATTCTAGTGTTTTGGTAAATCCATTAGATACACCATTTATTGTATTGGCTACAATAGCTCTAGTAGTTCCCCAGTTAGGATCATTAATGTTTTCTTTAACTGGTAATACTTTAACTTCTTCATCATTTATATTTACAATATAATTAGAATTTATATTAATCTTCATCTCACCTAATTTACCTTTTGCATAAAAAATGCCTTCATTAAAAGTACATTGCACCTCATTTGAGATTTTTATAGGATTTTTTGCAATTCTTGACATTAAAAAACCTCACACAAAACTTCACCACCAACATTATTTTTCTTTGCTTGATGATCTGACATAACTCCCTTAGGGGTTGAAAGTATAGATATGCCTAAACCACCATATGGTTTACTAAGTTCACTTATTTTTGAATATTTCCTAATACCAGGTTTAGAAATTCTTTTTATTTTTTTAATCACAGGGTTACCATTATAATATTTTAAATCAATTTTAATTGAGTCTACACCTTTTCTTTCTTCGATATTTTTAAAGTCTCTGATATATCCTTCATCTTTTAAAACACTTAGCACATTCATATTTAGTTTAGATTTCAAACACAAAGTTGATACTTTATTAGCTTGATGTGCATTTTTTATTCTTGCAAGCATATCAGAAAGTGAATCATTAAAAGCCATAATATTCTCCTACCAACTTGATTTAACAACTCCGGGTAAATCACCAGTCATTGAGAGTTCCCTAAGTTTAATTCTTGATAAACCAAATTTTCTATAATTTCCCCTTGGTCTTCCAGTAATTTCGCATCTATTTCTGTGTCTTATTGCAGATCCATTTCTTGGAAGATCATTTAACTTGTTTTGATAAGAAATTCTTTCTTCTAAAGATAAAGATTTATTTTTTATTTTAGATTTAAGATTCTCTCTTTTAGGTTTATATTTTTGTATTAATTTTTGTCTAAATAGATTTTTTTGGATTGAACTTAGTTTTGCCATTTTACTCCTTAATTAATCTTATTTTCCTTAAATGGCATATTGAAACTTTTAAGTAATTCAATTGCCTCATTATTATTTTTTGCAGAAGTACAAATAGTTATATCCATACCTCTTATCTTTTCAACCTTGTCAAAATTTATTTCAGGGAATATGACATGTTCTTTGATACCCATTGAAAAATTTCCATTACCATCAAAACTTTTGGTATTTAAACCTCTAAAATCTCTGATTCTAGGAAAAGCTATATTTACCAATCTATCAAGAAATTCATACATCATTTTGTTTCTTAAAGTAACTTTGACACCAAGTGGCATACCTGCTCTAATTTTAAATCCGGAAATTGCTTTTCTTGATTTTGTTTTAACAGCTTTTTGACCAGAGATAAGAGTTAGATCTTCAAGAGCTTTATCGATTACTTTGCTGTCTTCTTTTCCTTCACCCACTCCCATATTTAAAATTATTTTTTTTAGCTTAGGAACCTCAAAAATATTCTTAAAACCAAGTTTAGTTTTTAAATTTTGTTTAATTTGATTATTATATTCCTCTAAAAGTCTACTCATCTAAATTTCCTTACCAGAAGCTTTATTCATTCTAGTTTTTTTATTATTTTTTGAAATATATCCAATTTTTATTCCTTTTTTTAATTCAGGATCATAATAAGAGAGGTTTGATATATGGATCGGCATTTCTTTATCGATAATCCCCCCCGGCTGATTATTATCTGGTTTTTGATTTTTTTTAACTCTATTAATTTCTGAAACTATAGCTCTCATTTGCTTTGGTATCACTTTTACTATTTTACCAGTTTTTCCCTTATCTTTTCCTGCTAAAACTATTACCTCATCACCTTTTTTTAATTTAATTTTGTTACTCATTATATCACCTCTGGTGCTAAACTTATTATCTTCATAAATTTTTTACTTCGAAGTTCCCTTGTTACCGGGCCGAATATTCTTGTTGCTATTGGCTCCTCTTGTTTGTCTAAAAGTACAGCTGCATTTTTATCAAATCTAATAGCGGTGCCGTCTGGTCTTTTAAAATCTTTTGAGGTTCTAACTACTACAGCTTTGTAAACATCCCCTTTTTTTACTTTGGCCCTTGGAAGTGCATCCTTTATAGAAACAACAATTATATCTCCAATTGATGCTGATCTTCGCTTTGACCCACCTAATACTTTAATACATTGAATTTTTCTAGCACCAGAATTGTCTGCAACAAAAAGATTTGATTGCATTTGAATCATTATTTAGCTCCTTGACTAGACATAACTGTCCATTTTTTTATTTTAGAAATTGGTTTTGACTCTATAATTGAAACTGTATCACCTACATTAAATTCATTATTTTCATCATGAGCATGGTATTTTTTTGTCTGCCTAATAATTTTTTTATAAAGTTTGTGTTTTATTCTTCTTGTTACTCCAACAACAATTGTTTTGTTAGAGTTTGATGAAACTACAACACCTGATAGTATTCTTTTAGGCATGATCAACTCCAGATAATTTAGATAATTGCGTTTTTAATCTTGCAATTTCTTTTTTTGTTTTTCTTATTTGTGAAGTTTTTTCTAACTGACCAGAAGATTTCTGGAAATTTAAGTTTAAAAGTGATTTCTTCAAACTTAGCATTTCATCTAAAATTTTCTGGTTATTTTTATTTAATTTTTTGTTCATTATATATTTCTTTCTACAAATTTACATTTTATAGGTAATTTAGCAGCTGCCAAAGTCATCGCCTTTCTTGCATCATTTTCATCTACACCATCAACTTCAAACATAATTCTTCCTGGTTTAACTCTACAAGCCCAATATTCAATTGACCCCTTACCCTTACCCATCCTTACTTCAGCAGGTTTTTTTGAAACTGGTACATCTGGAAAAATTCTAATCCACATTCTTCCTGCTCTTTTTAAATATCTTGTTATAGCTTTTCTTGCAGCCTCTATTTGTCTCGATGTAACTCTTTCTGGCTCCAAAGCTTTTAATCCATAACTTCCATAGTTAAGCGCATAATTACCCTTCGAGCTTCCATGAATTCTGCCCTTAAATTGTTTTCTAAATTTAGTTTTTTTTGGAGACAGCATATTCATTATCTTACACTACCTTGATCAATTTGTTTTTTTTCACTAGCATATGGATCTTTTAAAAGTATCTCTCCTTTATTAATCCAAACTTTAATACCACAAATACCATATGTTGTTTCTGCTTCTGCAGTTGAATAATCTATGTCACCACGCAAAGTGTGTAATGGGACACTTCCTTCATGATATTTTTCAGTTCTAGCAATTTCAGCACCACCTAATCTCCCACTACATACAACTTTTACACCTTTTGCACCTAATCTCATTGCAGATTGAACTGCTTTTTTCATAGCTCTTCTAAATGATATTCTTTTTTCAAGCTGTGAAGCAATATTTTCTGCTACTAATTTAGCTTCAACTTCAGGCTTTCTAACCTCTTTAATATCTAAATAAACTTCAAGGTTAGACATTTTTGAAAGGTCGTTCTTAAGTGTTTCTATATCAGCACCTTTTTTTCCAATAATAATTCCAGGTCTAGAGCTGTAGATAGAAAGCCTTAACTTTTTTGCAGCTCTTTCAATATTAATTTTAGAAATGCTTGCATTTTTTAATTTATTTTCCACATACTTCTTGATTTTTAAATCTTGGTGTAGCAACTTAGTGTATTCTTTTTTTGAGAACCATCTTGAAGACCAAGTTTTATTAATACCAAGCCTAATTCCGTAAGGATTAACTTTTTGTCCCATTATTTATTTTCCTTTTTAACTTCTGTTCTTTCTTCAACAACAATTGTCACTTTACTAAATGGTTTAATAATAGAACCTGCTCTACCTTTAGCTCTCGGTCTCCATCTTTTCATTCTTAAACTTTTACCTACAAAAGCTTCTTTTACAAAAAGCTTATCAATATCAAGTTGTTTATTATTTTCTGCATTTGCAATAGCAGCATTCAGGACTTTTAGAACTGTTCCTGATATTCTTTTAGGAGAAAATTTTAATTGATTAATTGCCGAACTTACTTTCATGTTAACAATGCTATTAGCAATGTATGTAAGTTTAGTTGGACTAATTCTTACCATATTATCCTTTGCAATTGCTGTAAGATTTTGATTCATTTTTGCTCTGCTTTCTTATCAGCTGCAGTATGCCCTTTAAATGTTCTTGTTGGAGAAAACTCACCTAGTTTGTGACCGACCATTTGTTCGTTAACAGTAACTGGAACAAATTTCTGTCCATTATAAACACCAAATGTTAAGCCTACAAATTGTGGAAGTATAGTTGATCTTCTAGACCAAGTTTTTAAAACCTCTTTTCTGCCAGATTGGCTAAGTTTTTCTGCTTTTTTCATTAGAGTTATGTCTACGAAAGGTCCTTTCCAAATAGATCTTGTCATTATTTTTTCTTCCTCTTGATTATAAATATGTCAGTTTTTTTATTGTTTCTTGTTTTCTTTCCTTTTGTGGAAACACCCCAAGGAGTTACAGGATCTCTACCTCCTGATGTTCTACCTTCTCCACCGCCATGAGGGTGGTCTACCGGATTCATGACTACACCCCTGACTTTGGGTCTAAATCCTAAATATCTTTTTCTACCAGCTTTACCAAGTTTAATATTTTTTTGATCAGAATTTGATACCTCACCAATTGTAGCCTTGCAATTTTTATTTATATGTCTGATTTCACCAGACATTAATTTAATTTGAACATAAGGTTGTTCTTTTGATACTATTTGAGCAGAAGATCCTGCAGATCTAATTAATTGCCCTCCAGCTCCAGGTTTAAGTTCAATATTATGAATATTAGTTCCTACAGGAATATTATTTATTGGGAGACAATTACCATTTTTAATTGCAACATTATCTCCAGAAACAATTTTTTCACCTACTTTGATATTTTTTGGAGAAATAATATACTTATGCTCTCCATCTTCATATTTCAGTAATGATATAAATGCTGATCTATTAGGATCATACTCGTTTCTTAAGACTTCAGCAGTTATATCAGTTTTGGTTCTTTTGAAATCAATTAACCTATATTTTCTCTTAACTCCTCCACCCATTCTCCTTGAAGTAATTCTTCCTTGGTTATTTCTTCCACCTGTAGATTTATATTTCTTTATTAAAGTTTTATGAGGTTTATCTTTTGATAAATCTTTTTTTGATACAAGAACTGTACCTCTAAGACCAGGCGTTGTAGGTTTAAATTTTATAAGCATTATTTAATCTCCAGTGAAGGATCAATAGTATTACCTTCATCCAAAGTAACTATTGCTCTTTTTGTATCTTGTCTAAAACCATATTGACCTTTAAAAGTTTTACCTTTACCTCGTAGAATTGAAGTATTTACTTTATTTACTTTAACTTTAAAAATAATTTCTACTGCTTTTTTAATTTCAAGTGAATTAGAATTTTTTGAAACTAAAAATGAGTATTGATTAAACTGTTGGAGATTAGTAGATTTCTCAGTTGTAATTGGTTTTTTAATGATGCCATAGGCTTTCTCAATTGAAATATTTTTAATTCTCATGATAGCCTCTTGGTTATTTCGTTTACAGATTTTTGCTCAATAAATATTTTGTCAAAAGCAATAAGGTCTTTTACATTAATTCCTTTTTGATTTAATGTTGAAACTCTTGGTATATTTGAAGAGGCTAATTTAAAATTTTTATCTAAGCCAGTTTCTGAATAAATAAAAAGAGCAGATTTATAATCAAATTGCTTTAAGTCTGAATTAAGTTCTCTTGTTTTTAAACTTTTGATTTCAAATGTATCAATTATTATAACTTTATCATTTTGAATTTTATTTGATAGTGCTGATTTAAGAGCCAACTTCCTTTCTTTTTTATTTAAATTAAAAGAATAATCTCTATTCAAAGGACCCATAGAAACTGCTCCTCCCCTAAAATTTGGTGGTTTATTACTTCCTTGTCTAGCATTACCTGTGCCTTTTTGTGAGAAAGGTTTTTTACTTCTTCCTTTGACTTCAGATCTTGATTTTATTTTATGTGAGCCTTGTCTGGATTTAGCGTTTTGGTATCTAATATATTGGTGTATTAAATCAGGAAATGTTTTTAAACCAAATATACTAGCATCTAAATTAATATCACCAACTGTTTTATTCTTTAGATTTAAAACTGACTTTTTCATTTATGACCTTTTGACAGAATCTTTTAAGAAGACTACTGAATTTTTTTTTCCTGGAATTGAACCTTTTACAATTAAAAGATTATTGACATTATCTACAGCGATTACCTTTAGATTTTGTTTTGTAACTTTAGAATTACCCATTCTCCCAGCCATTTTTTTTCCCTTGAATACTCTGCCTGGGTCTTGATTTTGACCTGTTGAACCATGAGAACGATGAGAAATTGAAACACCATGAGATGCTCTGAGTCCACCAAAATTATGTCTTTTCATAACACCCGCAAAACCCTTTCCAACTGATATGCTACTTGCATCAATAAATTGGTCTACTTTAAAATGATCAACATTTAATTTTGTACCAACTTCTAAAATGTTATTATTATCAACTCTGAATTCTTTTATTACTTTTTTTGGATTGATTTTAATTGAAGAGAATATATGTCTTTGTGGTTTATTTATTTTAGAAATATCTTTAGCTGTTTCTATTGATGCTAGTTGGACAGCGTTGTATCCATGTTTTTCTAAAGTTCGTACGCTTGAAACTATGCATTCATCAACTTTTAAAACAGTTACTTGAGTACTTAATCCACTTTCAAAATGATAGGAACTATTACCCATTTTAGTTGCAATTAGACCAGTTCTTAACATGTTAAATTTTTATATCCACTTCAACACCAGCAGATAAGTCTAATTTCATTAAAGCGTCAACTGTTTGAGGTGTTGGATCTATTATATCCAATAATCTGTTATGAGTTCTAATCTCTAACTGATCTCTACTTTTCTTATCTACATGAGGTGACTTGTTCACCGTAAATCTTTCAAATCTTGTAGGTAAAGGTATTGGCCCTTTTACTTTAGCGCCAGTTCTTTTAGCAGTATTTATTATATCTTTAGTGCTAGTATCTAAAAGTGAATTATCAAAACCTCTTAGTCTAATTCTTATATTTTGATTTTCCATTACGCTAACTTAGCCTTTACTTCTTCTGCCACATTAGAAGGAACTTCTTCGTAATGATCAAATTGCATTGTATAATTAGCTCTTCCTTGAGACAAAGATCTGAGGTTATTAACGTAACCAAACATATTAGCTAATGGGACCATTGCATCTACAACATTTGCATTACCTCTTGTGGACATTTCTTGAACTTGGCCTCTTCTGCTATTTAGATCACCGATAACATCGCCCATATATTCTTCAGGGGTTACAACTTCAACTTTCATCATAGGCTCTAGAAGAACTGGTTTAGCTTTCGATATACCCTCTCTAAAAGCAGCTCTTGCGGCGATTTCAAATGCTAGAACACTAGAATCAACATCATGATATGCTCCATCATACAAAGTTGCTTTAAAATCAATGCATGGAAAACCAGCAATAACACCAGTTTGTTGTTGCGCTATTAAGCCTTTTTCAACTCCTGGAATGTGTTCAGTAGGTATATTTCCTCCTTTAATCTGGTTTACAAATTTGTAACCACTACCTGCTTCTCCAGGTTCAAATTTTATTTTTACTCTTGCAAACTGACCAGCTCCACCAGATTGTTTTTTATGAGTATAATCTACATCAAATGAATTAGAAATTGTCTCTCTATATGCAACTTGAGGTGCCCCAACATTAGCTTCAACTTTGAACTCTCTTTTCATTCTATCTACAAGAATTTCTAAATGAAGTTCTCCCATTCCCTTAATTATTGTTTGACCGCTCTCATGATCAGTAGTTACTCTAAAGCTGGGATCCTCCTGTGCCAATCTACCTAACGCTTGTCCCATTTTTTCGTGGTCAACTTTAGTTTTTGGCTCTACAGCAACTTCTATTACAGGATCAGGAAAATCCATTTTTTCCAAAACTATAGGCTTATCTTGAGCACATAAAGTTTCACCCGTAGTTACATCTTTTAAACCAACAAGTGCAACTATATCTCCAGCATTTGCTGTTTTAATTTCTTCTCTATTATTAGCGTGCATTAATAACATTCTTCCGATATTTTCTTTTTTGCCAGAGTTAGAATTTAAAACACTATCCTTAGTATTAATTGTTCCCGAATAAATTCTTGCAAATGTTAAGCTTCCAACAAATGGATCAGTCATTATTTTAAAAGCAAGAGCACTAAAAGGCTCATTGTCTTCGCAAGCTCTTGTTAATTCTTTAGAATCATCATTAACATCCACTCCTTTTACACTAGCAACATCAGTTGGAGATGGCATATAATCTATTACCGCATCTAATAAAGGTTGAACTCCTTTGTTTTTAAATGCCGAACCAGTAAGAACGGGAACAAAAGATCCTTTAATAGTCCCTTTTCGTATACAAGATTTTAATTGTTCTATAGAAGGCTCCTTACCATCTAAATAACTTTCCATAATTAAGTCATCTTCCTCAATGGCTTTCTCTATCAATTTTTCTCTATATTCTGCAGCTTGATCCTTTAGATCATTAGGTATATCAACTATATCAAATTTAGCACCTAAGCTTTCATCTTGCCAGATAATAGCATTATTAGAAACTAAATCTACTACCCCCTTTAAATTGCTCTCAATCCCAATTGGTAATTGGGTTACGAGAGGATATGAGCCTAAACGCTCGGAAATCATATCTACACACATAAAAAAATTTGCACCGGTTCTATCAAGTTTATTTATAAAACACATTCGTGGAACTTTATATTTATCTGCTTGTCTCCATACTGTTTCAGATTGAGGCTCAACACCAGCTACACCATCAAACACTGCAACAGCTCCATCTAAAACTTTTAAAGATCTCTCTACTTCAATAGTGAAATCTACGTGACCGGGAGTATCAATAATATTAATTCTATTTTCTTTCCAAAAACAAGTAGTTGCTGCAGAAGTTATGGTTATACCTCGTTCCTGTTCCTGCTCCATCCAATCCATAGTAGCTGCACCATCGTGTACTTCGCCAATTTTATGTGATTTTCCAGTGTAATATAGAATTCTTTCTGTGGTTGTTGTTTTACCTGCATCAATGTGTGCCATTATTCCAATATTTCTGTATTTTGATAAGGGATGCGATCTTGACATAAATAAATTACCACCTAAAGTGAGAGAATGCCCTGTTGGCATCAGCCATTTTGTGGGTTTCCTCTCTTTTTTTTACAGCATTACCTTTGTTATTAAAGGCATCAATAATTTCATTAGCAACTCTTTCTCTCATTGTTTTTTCATTTCTTTTGACTGCTGAGTCAACAATCCATTTCATTGCAAGTGTTTGGGCTCTTTTGGGTCTAACTTCCATAGGTACTTGATATGTAGCCCCACCAACCCTTCTAGATCTCACCTCAAGAGATGGCTTCACATTATTTAATGCTTCATGAAAATATTCAATTGCTGTCTTGTCTGTTTTCTTAGAAACAATATCAAAAGCACCATATACAATTCTTTCAGATGTAGATTTTTTACCATCTAGCATTATTCTGTTCATAAATTTTGCTAAAACTAAATCTTTAAATTTATGATCTGGTAAAATTGTTCTTTTTTCTGCTGCTCTTCTTCGGGACATATTTATTTTGGACGTTTAGCTCCGTAAAGAGATCTTCTTTGTTTTCTTGATGAAACACCTTGAGTATCTAAAGTGCCTCTTAAAATATGGTATCTAACACCCGGCAAATCTTTTACTCTACCGCCTCTAATTAAAACAACGGAATGTTCCTGTAAATTGTGCCCCTCTCCTGGTATATAAGCTGAAACTTCTTGTCCATTTGTTAGCTTAACTCTTGCAACTTTTCTTAATGCTGAGTTTGGTTTTTTTGGGGTAGTGGTATAAACCCTTGTACATACTCCTCTTTTTTGAGGACTCTTATCTAGAGCGGGAACCTTGTTCCTATTTTTTACAGTTTTTCTACCTTTTCTAACAAGTTGGTTTATTGTCGGCATATTATCCTTAAGTTAAGTGTTTGGAAGTTAATCCACGACCTTTAACAAATCGTAGAGGTCTTTATTAATTGAAAGCGATAAAGTCAAGCATATATACTAAAAAAATACTAGTTTTCTATATTTTCAGGCTCTTTATTATTAATTATCTCCTGATCTCTTTCAAAAGCTAAATTTTCATAATCTGTAGTCATTTTTCCAGTACCAGCTGGTATTAGTCTGCCTACAATTACATTTTCCTTCAACCCATTCAAAGTATCAATTTTTCCCATTGTTGCAGCATCAGTTAAAACTTTGGTAGTTTCTTGAAAAGATGCAGCTGAAATAAAGGATCCGGTTTGTAAACTGGCTTTAGTAATACCTAATAATACTGGCTCATATGTAACTTGTTTCTTACCTTCATTATTTAAAATTTTGTTTAATTTTAATAAATCCTTTCTTTGGACTTGTTCACCAGAAATTAGATTAGAATCACCAGGATCTTTTATAAGAACTTTTTGTAGCATTTGCCTTGCAATTGTCTCAATATGTTTATCATTAATATAAACACCTTGTAACTTGTAAACAGACTGGACTTCCCTTACCAAATATCTAGCTAACTCTTCTATCCCTAAAATTCTTAATATGTCGTGAGGTACTGGAGTTCCCTCAACTAATATATCTCCTCTTTTAACATAATCACCTTCTTGAACATTCAAATATTTTGATCTTGGTATTAATATTTCAAAATAGTTTTCATCATCTTCTATGTCTGTAATTATAACTCTTCTCTTGTTTTTGAAATCTTTACCAAAAGAAATCTTACCATCAATTTCACACATTATTGCAGGGTCTTTTGGTTTTCTTGCCTCAAAAAGTTCTGCAACTCTTGGCAGTCCTCCAGTTATATCTTTTGTCTTAGAAGATTCTTTTGGAATTCTAGCTATTACTTGTCCAGCAGATACTTCTTGACCATCTTCTACACTTAATATCGAGTCTATAGACATTGGATAATTTAATAAAGATGTGTCATCTAAGCTATCTTCTGATAAACTATTAACTACGTTTATAGCAGGTTTGAAATTTTTACTTTTTTGGTTTTGACTCCAATCAATCACTATTTTACTTGAGATACCAGTTGTATCATCAATTGACTCTCTAAATGAAATGCCCTGTTTTAAATCAACATAATTTACAAATCCGTTTTTCTCTGCAATTATAGGTAAAGTATATGGATCCCATTCCGCTAGCATTTGATTGTTTTTAACTTTATCTCCTTCACTTACAAGTATCCTTGAACCAAAAGGTATATTTGAAGTATATTTATCTATATTTTCATCGATAATTTTAATTTTTCCATTTCTACTTAATACAATTTTATTTTTAAAACGATCCTCAATAATCTTTATATTTTCAAGTTTAACTATTCCTGAAACTGGAGAAGTTGCATTTGACTGTTCAACTGAAGAACTAGCCGCGCCTCCAATATGAAAAGTTCTCATTGTGAGTTGAGTTCCAGGTTCACCAATGGATTGAGCTGCAATTATACCTACAGCTTCTCCGATATTTACAGGAGTACCTCTTGCAAGATCTCTACCATAGCACCTAGAACAAATACCATCCTCAGTTTCACAAGTTAGAACTGATCTTATTTTTAAAGATCTTAGCCCCAACTTAGCTATTGAGTCTAAATGTTTCTCAGATATTATTTCACCAGCCTCAATAATAGTTTGGTTATTTTCGTCAAAAATATTATCTACTGGCGTTCTGCCTAAAATTCTCTCTGTCAATGGAGATGTTATATTTCCTGACTCAACAATTTCTTCAACCATTACTCCGTTTGTTGTTCCGCAATCCTTCTCTCGGATTACTGCATCTTGAGCAACATCTACTAATCTTCTAGTTAAATAGCCACTACTTGCTGTCTTAAGAGCTGTATCTGCTAGTCCCTTACGAGCACCATGTGTAGAAGTGAAATATTCAAGCACTGAAAGACCTTCTTTGAAATTAGATTTAATAGGGTTTTCAATTATTTCACCAGATGGTTTAGCCATTAATCCTCTCATTCCTGACAATTGTTTTAACTGAGCTGCTGATCCTCTGGCTCCAGAATGTGCCATCATATAAACAGAATTTATTGGTTTATCATCAGAGGGTGTTGAAATTACATCTAACATTTTATCAGCAACTCTATTTGTACATTCAGACCATGCATCAACAACCTTGTTATATTTTTCACCCTGAGTAATTAATCCATCTTGATATTGGTTTTCATATTCTTGAACTTTAGATTGGGTGGCAGATAAAAGTTGATCTTTTTCATTAGGAATAATTAAATCATCCTTACCAAAAGAAATACCAGCTATTGCGGCGTATTTAAATCCAATTTGCATAATATGATCAGCAAACAAAACGGTCTCTTTTTGACCACAAAATCTATAGACCGCATCAATAATGTTGCTCACTTCTTTTTTAGTTAGAATTTTATTTATCATCTCAAAGTTGATATTTTTATTTTTAGGTAGTATATTGCCGAGTATCATTCTTCCCGGTGTAGTTTCAACTCTAATCAAGTTGTTTTTATTATCTTCAATCCTAGAGACAATTTTTGTATGAAGATTAATATCTCCATTTTCTAATCCTTTTTCAATTTCATTTAAATCAACAAAAAATCTACCTTCACCAATTTGATTATCACGGATTATTGAGAGGTAATAAATACCAAGAACTATATCTTGTGATGGTACTATGATTGGTTTACCACTAGAAGGTGATAGAATATTATTGGTACTCATCATAAGAACTCTAGCTTCTAGTTGTGCTTCAAGACTTAAAGGAACATGGACTGCCATTTGATCACCGTCAAAGTCGGCATTGAAAGCAGTACAAACTAATGGATGTAATTGGATAGATTTGCCCTCTATGAGAATTGGCTCAAAAGCTTGAATGCCTAATCTGTGTAGAGTTGGTGCTCTATTTAGAAGTACTGGATGCTCTCGAATAACTTCCTCTAAAATGTCCCATACCCTTGAATCTTCTTTCTCGACTAATTTTTTTGCAGCCTTTATGGTATTTGCCCAACCATAAATATCAAGTTTGTGGAATATAAATGGCTTAAACAGTTCTAGTGCCATTTTTTTTGGAATACCACATTGGTGAAGTTTAAGGTTTGGTCCTACAACAATAACTGATCTTCCTGAGTAGTCTACTCTTTTACCAAGGAGATTTTGTCTGAATCTTCCTTGTTTTCCTTTTAACATATCAGATAAAGACTTAAGCGGTCTTTTATTTGTAGAAGTTATTACTCTTCCTCTTCTTCCATTATCAAATAAAGCATCAACTGATTCTTGAAGCATTCTTTTTTCATTTCTAATTATTATATCTGGAGCCCTTAAATCAATTAATCTTTTTAATCGATTATTTCTATTTATAACTCTCCTGTATAAATCATTTAGGTCGCTTGTTGCAAATCTACCGCCGTCAAGAGGTACTAAAGGTCGAAGTTCTGGTGGTATAACTGGTAAAACTCTCATTATCATCCATTCAGGTTTATTTTTAGACAAAATAAATGACTCTATAAGCTTTAATCTCTTGGTTATTTTTGTTTTCTTCAATTCAGATTTAGTTTCGGTAAGATCAATTTTTAATTGATTATAATCACTCTCTAAATCTATACTTAAAAGCATTTGTTCAATTGCTTCTGCTCCTATTGCGGCACTAAATGAATCTTCGCCATACTCATCTTGATATTCAATATATTGTTCCTCAGATATTATCTCGCCTTTTTTTAGATCAGTTAATCCAGGCTCAACAACAATAAATTGTTCAAAGTAAAGTACTTTTTCTAAATTTTTAATTGTCATATCTAGTAACGTAGCAATTCTGCTAGGAAGTGATTTCATAAACCAAATATGAGAAACTGGAGCAGCTAACTCAATATGACCCATCCTATCTCTTCTTACTTTTGAAAGTGTAACTTCAACTCCACATTTTTCACAAATTATACCTCTAAATTTCATTCTTTTGTATTTTCCACAAAGACATTCATAATCTTTCACAGGACCAAAAATTCTTGAACAAAAAAGACCATCTTTTTCTGGTTTAAAAGTTCTGTAGTTAATTGTTTCAGGTTTTTTTATTTCACCAAATGACCATGATCTAATATCATCAGGACTAGCAATTGAAATTTTAAGGCTGTTAAAATTTTGAACGCCCAAGTTTTGATTAAATATATTTGTAAGCTCTTTATTCATTTGATCCTATTAAGTTAGTTAAGTTATTATCTTTTAGATTTTCTTTAAAATCTAAATTTAAACCAAGTGATCGTAATTCTTTCACCATTACATTAAATGACTCTGGAGTTCCAGATTCAAAATTATTATCTCCTTTAACTATCGACTCATAAACTTTAGTTCTTCCTGCAACATCATCAGATTTAATTGTTAATATTTCCTGGAGTGTATACGCGGCACCATAAGCCTCAAGTGCCCAAACTTCCATTTCTCCAAATCTTTGCCCACCAAATTGTGCTTTACCGCCTAGTGGCTGTTGAGTAACTAGGCTATAAGGGCCTATAGATCTAGCATGAATTTTTTCATCAACAAGATGATGTAGTTTTAGCATATACATGTAACCAACAGTAACAGGTCTTTCAAATTTTTGACCAGTAATTCCATCATATAAAATTTCTTGACCAGTGTGAGACACTCCTGATTGTGATAATAAATTGGTAATATCTTTTTCTTTTGCACCATCAAAGACAGGCGTAGCAAACGGTATACCCTCTTTTAGATTATTACCTAATTCTAAAATTTCATCGTCATTCATATTTTTGATAATAGATTGATGATTATTTAAATCATAGATTTCCAAAAGTTTGTTCCTTAAATCTTTTATTTGTCCTTCTGATTGTATTTTTTTTAACATCTCATTTACTTGTCTACCTAAAGATGCAGATGCCCATCCTAAATGTGTTTCTAGTATTTGACCAATATTCATTCTGCTTGGCACACCCAAGGGATTTAAAACTATGTCTACAGGAGTACCATCTTCGAGATATGGCATATCCTCAACAGGACAAATTTTTGAAATTACACCTTTATTACCATGTCTACCTGCCATCTTATCTCCTGGTTGAAGTTTTCGTTTCACTGAAATGAAAACTTTTATAAGCTTCAATACACCTGGTAACAATTCATCTCCACTCTGAATTTTATCAATTTTATTTTCAAATTTCTGATTAATATTACCAAGTTGATTTTCATAATTTTTGACTAAAGCATCGATTTGGTTACTCTTTTTTTCATCGGAAATATTGATTTTTAATAAATCGTTAAGGGATAAATTTTCAAGTAATTCATATTTTAAATCTGAATTTTTTTCAAAAGTATCTATGCCAGATATAAATTTTTGGTTATAAAGCAATTCCCTTAAGTGATTTGCAAAACTCTTTTCAAGAATTTTCAGTTCATCATCCCTGTCACGAGCAATTACCTCTATCTGGTTATTTTCTATGCTTATAGCACGCTCGTCTTTTTCTATACCTCTTCTGGAAAATACTCTAATTTCAACTATTGTTCCTTTAACACCTGGAGGTACTCTTAAACTTGTATCTTTTACATCAGCAGCTTTTTCACCAAAAATGGCTCTTAGTAATTTTTCTTCTGGAGTCATTGGTGATTCACCCTTTGGAGTTACCTTACCAACAAGGATGTCACCAGAATTTACTTCAGCACCTACATATACAATTCCGGTTTCATCTAAATTTATAAGCATTTCTTCACTAGCATTAGGAATATCTCTGGTAATTTCTTCCGGGCCTAATTTTGTATCTCGTGACATTACCTCAAATTCTTCAACATGTATTGAAGTAAAAACATCATCTTGAACTACTTTTTCTGAAATAAGAATTGAGTCCTCAAAATTGTATCCATTCCAAGGCATGAATGCTGCAAGTACATTTCTTCCTAAAGCAAGTTCTCCTAGATCAGTTGCAGGACCATCAGCAATTACTTGGTTTTTCAATACCTTATCCCCAACATTTACAAGCGGTCTTTGTGTTATACACGTGTTTTGGTTTGATCTTTGAAATTTAGATAGATTATAAATATCAATTTTATTGAGCGTCTTATCATTTTTGTCAGTTATTCTAACTACTATTCTGTTAGCATCTAATTGATCAACTACACCCTCTCTTTTTGCAACAATTGTTGAGCCACTATCGTTAGCAACTGTGTATTCCATTCCTGTACCAACTAATGGAGCTTTAGGTTTAATTAGAGGTACGGCTTGTCTCATCATATTAGAGCCCATTAATGCTCTATTTGCATCATCATTTTCTAAAAATGGAATTAATGAAGATGCAACCGAAACTAATTGTTGAGGAGATACATCCATTAGGTCAATGGCATCTATATCAACGTTAATAAATTCTCCATTTTTTCTGCAACTAACTATTTGATTTTCAAATTTACCCTTCGAGTCAATTTCTGCATTAGCTTGAGCAATGACAAAATCTTCTTCATCGATAGCGCTTAAGTAAATGACTTTGTTAGTTACTTTGCCAGAGTTAACTATTCTGTATGGTGTTTCAATAAAACCATATTTGTTAATTCTTGAATAAGATGCTAGACTATTAATTAAACCAATATTTGCTCCTTCTGGAGTTTCAATTGGACAAATTCTTCCATAATGAGTCTGATGAACATCTCTTACTTCAAATCCAGCTCTCTCTCTATTTAAACCTCCTGGTCCTAGGGCAGAAACTCTTCTTTTGTGAGTTATTTCACTTAAAGGATTTGTCTGATCCATAAATTGACTTAGTTGGCTCAATCCAAAAAACTCTTTTATTGAAGCAACTACAGGTTTCGCATTAATAATATCTTGGGGCATAATGTTATCAACCTCTAAAGAACTTAACCTTTCTTTTATAGCCCTGTCCATTTTAAGTAATCCTATTCTGTATTGATTTTCTAAAAGTTCTCCTACTGATCTAACCCTTCTGTTAGCAAGATGATCAATATCATCAATTTCACCTTTGCCATCAATTAAATTATGCATATGCTTAACAACATCTATAATATCACTTTTATCAATTACTCTTTGATCTATATGAGTACTTTTTTTAAACTTGGCATTTATCTTAAGTCTTCCTACTGATGAGAGGTCATATCTATCTTCATTAAAAAAAAGATTATTAAATAGATTTTCTGCAGTTTCAATTGTTGGTGGTTCACCAGGCCTTAAAATCTTGAAAACTTCAAAAAGAGCCTCCTCTCTTGATCTTGCTTTATCAAGTTGTAGAGTATTTCTTATGTAAGAACCTATTTCAATATTATCACATTTGAGTAAGTCAAGTTTACTGATTTTGTTTTCTGTTAAAAATTCTAAAAAAATATCATCTATTTCATATCCGGCTTCAAAAAATATTTTACCAGTTTTTTCGTCAATAATATCAGAGGACAAGTAAGAACCTATTAACGAATCTTCTGCTATAGTTATATTTGATAAATTCTTCTTTTTTAAATCATTAATTGTTTTCTGATTTACTTTTGTTCCTTTTGTCAAAATAATTTTACCATTTTTAGAATCAAGTAAATCGTAATTAAGTATTTTAGCCTTAAAAAAAGCTAGGTCCTGTTTAAAAGACCATCCGTGTTCGTTTTTTTTATACTGAACATTTTCGTAGAAAAGGGATAATATTTCTTCCCCAGTCATACCAAGAATTCTTTTTGGATCTGGCTCTATTTTATTGTCTTCACAATCTTTAATATATTTCTCAGATAAATCACTAAGCAAACATTTGAAAAGTGATGTAACAGGAAATTTTCTTTTTCTATCAATCCTTGCATGAATATTGTTTTTTGCATCATGCTCAAAGTCTAACCATGAGCCTCTATAAGGAATAATTCTTGCATTAAATAAATATTTTCCACTTGTATGAGTTTTTCCAAAATCATGGTCAAAAAAAACACCAGGCGATCTATGCATTTGACTTACTACAACTCTTTCAGTACCATTAACAACAAACGTAGCATTTTTTGTCATAAGTGGGATATCACCCATATATACTTCTTGCTCCTTAATATCCCTAACTGATTTAGTGCCAGCAATCTCATCTATATCCCAGATGATCAATCGAAAGTTTACAAGAAGTGGAGTCCCATAAGTCATACCCCTTTGTGAACACTCATCTACATCATATTTAGGAACGCCAATTTTATAACTAACATAATCTACAGTAGCTCTTTCAGCATAATCATGAATGGGAAATACAGATTTAAAAATAGAGTGAAGACCTATATTATCTCTTTTTTCAGGATCAGTCTTTAATTGTAAGAAATTGTCATATGATCTTTTTTGAACTTCTACCAAATTAGGAAGAGAAGTAACCAGAGGGATCTTACCAAAAGATTTTCTAATTTTTTTTAAATTTATATGGTCTAAACTCACATTATCTCCTTCAACAACTTTTTAAATTTAAGGCCTTTGAAAAGGCCTTAAATTTTATTTTAATGTAACTTTTGCACCAGCTGCTTCTAATGCTTTTTTCATTTCTTCAGCTTCTTCTTTTTTAACCCCTTGTTTAAGTGGTTTAGGTGCAGATTCTACCAAATCTTTTGCTTCTTTTAAGCCAAGACCAGTAATTGTTCTAACTTCTTTAATAACTGCAATTTTGTTAGATCCAGACTCAGATAATTCAATATCAAATTCTGTTTTCTCTTCTGTGGCGGCATCTCCTCCACCAGCAGCTGGTGCTGCTGCAACTGCTACTGGAGCAGCAGCGGATACACCCCATTTCTCTTCCAACAATTTACTTAATTCAGCTGCCTCAAGAACTGTTAGGGAAGAAAGATCTTCTACAATTTTATTTAAATCAGCCATTTATTTCTCCTTATTTACCTAGTT
>MDTB01068081.1_pt1 | contig 27230 bp, 30 predicted proteins | sample 811161 | NCBI WGS metagenome assembly MDTB01 (sample SAMN05326650, study PRJNA326480) | marine metagenome | isolation source: seawater | place: Mediterranean Sea | collected 2009 | reverse complement strand
TAGGTTAATTTTGCAAACGGGGTCTGGGGCACCTGGCAACAGAACGCCCCTTTAAAAGTAAGAATTAAGTATAATTAGAACCCATAGAAAGAAATTTATGAGGTTTTTTATTTTTTAAACATTGAACACTTAAGTAAGTTTTTATCATCCTTTACTTTTTTATTACTTACATTTTTGTAATTTTCTTTATTTTTTTTTGAGTCATTACCCAATAATATCATTTTTGCTCTACTAACATTTTTGTCGAAACCTCGATGTTTATTAAAGCATGATGCAGAACCATAAATTAATCTTGCACCATGATCTTTTGCTTTGTAATTATAATTTCCACCTAATTTAAAACCTTGACCGTCACCATTACCCTTAAATGGATGCTTTCCATTAAACAATGCGCTGCTATAAAAAACTCTTATAATTGGATCTTTCTTAGTTTTACCAAAACTTTCCCATAGTTTTTTGTTACCAGAATTCCAAAAATCATAACCATCATCACTATTATGGTGTGAATGAACATCAATTAAAGTAATATTGCTTGGACCATCTTTGATACTTAAACCATCTGCGTTACCACCTTTTTCTCTTTTTGATTTTCTTAAATTTGAACTAGTTTGATTATAACCATTATACAACTCAACACTTATCAAACAGTGACTATGATTATCGTAACCCCATATATCTACTCCCTTACCTGCACGACTATTTTCGTTATTTACTCCAGAATTTCCAACTTTAACCCTGTACAAAAGTGAACCACTTGAATTATTTGAAATATATATTCCATTATCAAATGCATTTTCTAATTGTATGTTTGAAATTATTCCAGATTTTAGAATTATCGACTCCTTTGAATTACTATAATATTGCGGATCTTTCCATATTTCTTTTCCATCCTTATCATAGCAACAGATAGTCCGTGTTGAATAATCTTCGCAACCACTACAACTTTTTTTCTTATTTAATAATTTTGCATCGATTAAAGTTTTTCCATTCATATCACCTACTAAAACTTTATTTTTTATACTTATGGGAGTTATGATATTATAAGTTCCTGCTTTTAATTTTACATGCTTGCTTTTAGTTAGAGCGGATTGAATACAATTTTTATTATCTTTACAATCTTCTGGACCAATAACTTGATAATCTTGAATTTTTTGAAAATCATATAACTTTTTTTGACAATTTAATGGATCTCCAATTTTTTTAATTGTTTTCCATTGTTCTTCATTGACGCCTCTATACATTGCCCCATCAGGTATAGATTCGTTCTTAGGAAAGTTTTCTGCAAACAAATGCGATGTAAAAAAAGGAAATATTAAAATTATAATCCATAAAATTTTTCTCATACCAAATAATTATAGAAACATTTTTAAAACAAATAAATGTATTTATTTGTTTTAATAAATCGTAATATCAATTTTAATGGCAATTTCAGGTTTTAGTGTACGATAAAAGAATAATTGCCCCAGATTTCAATGAAGTTTCAAAACAAGGTTTAGGACAAAAGTTAAAACTCCCAATGAAGTCCTCAATGAAGTCATTCCAAAAAGTCTTATTTTCTGTTATAAATTGGTTTAAGGGGTAGAACAGAACGTCCCTATAATTTTAAATCATTACCTAAGTTAGACTTTTGGTTTGAATGTTAAGCTTGCTCCATTGTTGCAATATCGCTTACCAGTTGGTTGAGGACCATCTTCAAAGACATGGCCCTGGTGTCCCTCGCAAATGACACAATGATATTCTGTTCTTGGTATTAGTAATTTAAAATCTAATTTTGTAGCTATGACATTTGGATAATGATCAAAGAATGATGGCCAGCCCGTGCCACTGTCGTATTTCTTTTTACTACTAAATAAAGGTGTTTTACAGCCGGCACATAAATATTCACCTTTTCTTTTTTCATTATTTAAAGGACTGGTAAATGGTTTTTCAGTACCTTCTTTTCTCAAGATGTAATATTGATGATTAGTAAGTATTTTCTTCCACTCTTTATCAGATTTAATAACTTTTTTTATTTTTTGAGCAAAGGCTTGAAGTGTTGCAAAAGATGACAATAGTCCTAGAATTATTATTTTTATGAATTTTCTTTTTTTCATTACTAATGCTAATGTAACTTATGTGGCTTAAATTTGAAAAAGACCAATTACCGCTCTTTACTAGGATAATTTTATTCTTTCAAAGAAAGAAATTTGGCTTTGATATAAATCCAACAAAAGCTTGGGGTACCATTCCAAGGTTAATGCTTGGAGTAAATTTTTTATTTAAATTGATATCAAGCAAAAAATCTGAGATTGATACAAGTTTAAGAACGCTAATCTCAGTTAGGATTTCACAAATTAACAATTGTGAATTCTGTGTTGATATGAACAGCCATTTATTTTTTGAAAATAAAGGAGAATCTAAGAAAATAGATCAGCTGAAGTCATGGGAAGGGAATAGCATTTATTCTGTAAGAGAACAGATTGCTCTCGAATACGCTGAAACGATCACGATTACAGGCAGAAACGTTACTGAAGATCTTCAAGCAAGATTAATTCAAAATTTTAAAAAGAAAGAAATTATTGAGCTTACAGCCATCGTTGCTTTTCAAAATTTATCAAGCAAGTTTAATAGTGCTCTCAATATTAAACCCAATGGCTTTTGTGACATCAATAAAACTAAATAAATATTTTTTCATTAGATCTTAAGAAATTAAGTAAATCTTTTTGCTCATTAGTTATATTGGCTTCATTTGATTTTAATTGTTCATATACTTTCTCAAGATCTAAAGAAACATCAACATCAGAATATATTTTTTCAGAAATATTTAATTGATTTAGACTATCCCTTAATATTTTCATCACCGAAGTTGTTGAAGATGGAATTTTTTTTAAGCATTTAATTATATTTTGATCTTTACTTAACATAAAACAAAATCCTCCATCAACTGTTTGAAGAAAAATATTTTCTTTTTTTAACTTATTTGAAAAAACATCATTTAGATCTTTTGAATTTAGAGTAGGTATATCAGAACCAAGGAGTGCTATTTTACCAACAGTATTTAAAGCCAACTCACTTACTTCACTCATAACTAGACTTAGATCTTGATCTTGATTAAGGAACTTTCCTTGATGAATGTTGCTTAACAATTTTAAATTTTCTTCATCTTTGCTTTTGCAAACTTTGATATATTGTATTTTATTTGTATTATTTAAACTTTTAAGATTTTGATTAGTAATATTTATGAATTTTTTATTTAATTGGTTAACAAACTCATTGTTTAGTTCTCTCCTTAATCTTGATTTACTTTCATTTGATTTTGGATCTTTTAAGAAGGTTGCAAGTACTACATTTTTTTTTTGTTTACGAAACTTAATAGTTTGCAAGAAAGTCTTTGATAAAGTCTTTAGAGTTTGAAAAATTTTATTATTTGTGTATTTTTTGGCAGAGGTGATTATGTGTTTATTAATGATATTTAGTTTAATATTAAGTGATTTAATCCGCCAAATAAACTCGTGATCTTCCCCCTCTAACAAATTCTCATTAAATGGTCCAATGAAGTTAAACAATTTCTTAGTAATTAAGAAAGATTGATCACCAAAGGGGATAGATAAAGTCTTAGTTCTAAAATTGGCTCCAGCTGCAATCCACCAACAATTAGCTTTATTAAATTTAAGTAAGAACGTGTTTAAAGCAAATTTATTTACTAAATTTAAGTCAGATGGATTAATATTTTCTAAATCTGAGTCTATGTGCAAGAACCAAAGAATATCTCGAGTTGATAAATTAACACCTTTATTTAAAGCCTTAGCCCTTGTTGAATTTCTTAATAAATGTAATTGATCTACTTCAATTTTTTCTTGCATGATGAATTCATTTGACTCATCAACCACTATAATAATCTCACACCCATTAAACTTTTCTCTTATTTGCTTTATAAGCCTGAAATTATTCTCCTGTTTTCCAACAGGAATAATGATGCTTAGATTGATCATTTACTTATGAATAAATCCCTTAATGTGCCAATTACAACAAACCAATAAAGCCTTAGTTTGTTCCAAAAGCCTCTCTTCTCATTCAATAAATAATACTTATCTATTCCACATTTTGTTTTGATGAAATTGTTAATGTTTGGCTTTAGATCTTTCATAAATCCTTCTCGTTATTATAGGCAAAAGTCCTATCGCTGATAATGACATAATCACTTTAATTGTTAAGATATCTTCTAAATTATTGATTTGTGATAATTGATTTCCGGCATTAACGAATAAGATCGTGGCAGGCAAAATTCCTAACTGAGAAATCCAATAAAAGTTAGTCCATTTCATATGGGTCAAGCCAAAAGTTAAGTTGATAATAAAAAAAGGAAAGATTGGACTTAGCCTTAGGAATAATAAATATAATAATCCTTCCTCCTTAATATTTTGGTTAACTTTAATTAAGTATTTTTTGTATTTTGCTTGAACTAAATCTTTGAATAAATATCTCGATAATAAGAAGCATAAAGTGGAACCTATTGAACTAGCGAACGAAGTTAAAATCACACCAGGTAATAATCCAAAAAGTGCTCCAGCAAGTAAAGTTTTTAACAATGAAATGGGAAGCGCAAGTGACGAAACTACAATGTAAGCCAAAAAGAAAAGTAGGTAGTAGAATAAAATCCGCTCATTAATAATTAATTGTAAATCTCCATATCTTTGCTTAATCACATTAAGGCTCAAGAGGTCATCATAGTTAAATCCAACAATGATGGCTAAGGTTAAAAAAATGAAAATAATGATCTTTTTATTTAACTGCAGCTTGATCCTCCAAGAACACAAAACTTAGAACAATGTGGATGATTAAGGTAAATTCTTTGCATTGACTCTTTTAGGGTTGAGCCAAGATCAAAAGCCTCATCGTAAGGCAGCAAAGTACAAGCGATAACTGATGGCTGTTCTTTTCCTTTTTTCTTAACAACCATCCGTGAAGATGAACACATTATGCTCTCTGGATTTTTGTTTAAGATTGTCCAACATTCCGTTGTGATCTCTGGTGTGTCTTGTTTAACGTCCATTTCAGCGAAGGTTACTAGATCTTTTGTTGAACTGATGTCAATCGGTAATTCATGTTTTGATATAAATCCTTTAAATGCTTTTCTTGTTTGCTCTTCGCTTTCACCCCACATCAATCTAGTTGCAAGGCTTATCCTAAAATTATTATCTCTCAACCATTTAATCCCTTCAATCATGGATTTATAACTATTTTGACCTCTGATTTTTTCGTGTTTTTTTTGATCAACGTGATCAATTGAAACCCTAAAAGTTAATTTATCTTTATTAAGATATAATATTTCTGATCTCTTATTTAACATTGGCTTCATTGCATTTGTTAAGACTAAAACTTCAACATTTTGCTGAACCGAGTGATTTAACATCTTTGAAAAATCTTTGTTTAAGAACGGTTCCCCACCGGTAAATCCTATCTCTAATAAATTAAATCCCTCTTCTTTTGCCTCGTTCATAAAATTCAAATATTCATCAAAACTTAAAAAAGATAATCTGTCATTGGTAGGGCTGCTTTCAATATAACAATTTTTACAGGTTAGATTGCATAACGTACCCGTGTTAAACCACAAAGTTTTAAGATTTTTTGCTTCAATGAAGGCTCTTGCTTTGCCTTCAGCAGTTAATGTTGAGTTGTTAAATTTCATTTTAATAAAATATAAACTGACCTAGATATTTTGCAAAAGTAAAATTATCATATGTAAATAAAAGTGTAATTTAGTCGCGACACCTGACAACTAAGTTTTCAACGAAAAATTTCCATTTAGTAAGTAAACATGCTAATTATACCAGTTGAAATAAGAAACAAAACGCCCCTAAATGGTATGAAAGCTTATAAAATTATTAAATCTAATATTCATCGTAAAGGACTTTGTGCTGCTCGTAATATAAAAAAAGGTGAAAGAATAATTGAATATAAAGGAAAAAAAATTACTCATAAGCAAGCAGATGAGGACGATAAGTATGGTTATGATGTTACCTATTTATTTACACTTAATAAAAAATATGTCTTAGATGGAGATTATAAATTTAATACAGCTCGACTAATAAATCATTCATGCAATCCTAATTGTGAAGTTCTTGAAGAAAATAAACCAGTGTTATGGATCACTGCAATGAAAGATATAAAAAAAAATGAAGAATTATCATATGATTATGGATTTAGCTTTGATTGCGATTACAAAGATTATGTTTGTAATTGTGGATCCGAAAATTGTGTAGGCTTTATTGTTAGAGAGGGCTCTAGATGGCGAATACCAAATAATAAAAAAAGACATAAAGTAAAGATTAATGCTACACAACATAACGAATCTTAAAAAATGAATAAATTAATTAAATATCTATTAAAATATCTAAGAAAAATTGTTCTTAGATCGCAAAGAGAGAAAAAACTTGCCAAAGTTATATCTGAAGAAATTTTATTAATTAAAAAAAATAATAAAGAAATAAATATTTTAGATTATGGTTCTGGATTTGAACCCTTAGTAATTAGTAATATTTTAGAGTACCTAAAAAGTGACTTTAATAAAATAAATATTAATTGTTGTGATTTTTATACAGAGAATCAATTAAAAAAACTAAAATGGAATTTGGTGAGACAATTTCATTCTTTAATATTGATCAGCTAAGATCAATGGATGTAAAATATGATTTATCAATATGTGCTGATGTTTTGCACCATGTAGGTGTAGATAACTCAAGGGAAATTGAAAAAATTTTAAACTTTTTGAAATCTAATAGTGATTTTATTTTGATAAAAGATCACTACGAATTCTCATTGATTTCAAGACAAATTTTAAGATTTATGGATTTTATTGGAAATTACTACAATAACGTAAATATACCAAAAAATTATTTTACCAAAAATTCATATAAAAATCTTATAAAAAAATTAAATTTAATTAGTTATAAGGAAATTACTAATTATTATTATTATTTAAAAATTTTCTTATTTTTCGCAAATCCTAAATTTCATTTTATTTCTATTTTGAAAAAATAATTTAATTTTTACTAATTTTTATTTTTTTAACAACAAATCCATAAATAATTAAATTTATAAAAATCAGAATTAATCCTAATAAAATCTGGATATCATGCGTGAGTTTGGTAGGGTAAATAATTGAAAGTAAGTGATTTTGAATAAAATTATTAGAGTAAGTTGAGGCATTACTCAATTTTAAAAACCAGTTTTCTAAATATGTAAGAGGACATGCTGTATTTGTAAACTCAACGTACGATCCCCAAACTAATGCAGGCAAATGAATATAGATAATTTTTGGCTTCCAAAAAAATAATAACCCACCAAATATAACAAAAAAAATGAAAAGAAAATGAACCACTAAAGTTAAATTTGCTAAAAATTCATACATTTTCTATATTAACAAAAATGCCATATGATGTTAAGCGTTCTAAACGGTCATTAACGGCGTGATCCTAAATCTATGGTTAATAAAATCATTTTTAAAAATATTCAATTCCATAATGTAAATGAAAAAAAATTTAATAAATATGTTTTAAAGAAAGGTCTATTCGTTTTTCCTGCGGGACCAGCAATAACTAATATTAATGAATCTCATTTATATTATAATTCTTTAAAAAAAGCAGATATTGTTTTTTTTGACAGCGGTTTGTTCGTGATATTGCTCAAAGTTTTTAAAAATATTAATGTAAATAAATTCTCAGGTTACAAATTTTTAAATTTATTTTTTAAGTATTTAAAGAAAAATAAAAAAAAGAAAGTTTTATGTATTGATCCTAATCTTAAATTATCTAAATCAAATAGATATTTAATTAAGAGATTGGGAGTAAAAAAAATTTACAATTATCTCGCACCTAAGTATGATTTGAATAATTTGTCTGATAAAAAATTATTAAATTTGGCACGGAAAATAAAACCTGATTTTATACTTACAAATATAGGTGGGGGTGCTCAAGAAATTTTGGGTTTATATTTAAAATTAAATTTGAAGTTTAAAACAACCATAATATGTACTGGTGGTGCAATTTCTTTTTTTACAGGAGACCAAGCGCCGATTAATAGCTTAATTGATAAATTTTATTTGGGTTGGTTAATAAGATTAATTTTTAATCCAATTATTTTTTTTAGAAGATATATTTACGGATTAAGATTAATACCAATGGTAATTTTTAACAAAATTAAAATCATTATTTAGTTTGAAACAAAATATATAGCGATTTAGATTTAATTGAGTATATACATATTACATTATTAAAAAAATGAAAAAAAAAATTGCATTAATTTTTGGTGTAACAGGACAGGATGGCGCTTACTTATCTAAATTTTTATTGAATAAAAATTATAAAGTTTATGGAATAAAAAGAAGATCATCAATTATTAATACTCAAAGAATAGACGACATATACAAGGATATAAATTATAAATCTAATTTTCTCCTATTTTATGGAGATTTAACAGACTCCTCGTCTATATTAAATTTAATTAAAAAAACAAAACCTGATGAGATATACAATTTAGGTGCACAATCGCATGTGCAGGTCTCATTTGAAGTTCCAGAATATTCTGCAGAAGTAAATGGTCTAGGAACTCTTAGAATTTTAGAAGCAATAAGAAGTTTGAATTATCAAAAAAAAGTGAAATTTTACCAAGCAGGAACCTCTGAAATGTTTGGTAGAACAAAAGAGAAATTTCACAATGAAAAAACTCCCTTTTATCCTGCAAGTCCGTATGGAGTTTCAAAATGCTTTGCACACTGGATAACAGTTAATTATAGAGAGGCTTATGATATTTATGCATGCAATGGAATTTTATTTAATCACGAAAGCCCAATTAGAGGAGAAACTTTTGTAACAAAAAAAATTATTCAAGGCTTAATAAGAATAAAAGATGGATATCAAAAAAAATTATTTTTAGGTAATTTATATGCAAAACGAGATTGGGGTCATGCTAGAGACTACGTAGAAGTAATGTGGAAAATGTTGCAACAAAAAAAGCCTGATGATTATGTTATTGGAACAGGTAAAACCTTCACCATTAAAGAATTTGTAAATAAAGCAGCAAAACAAATAGGTTTTAAAATTAAATGGGTAGGAAAAGGTATTGGTGAAAAAGCAATTAATGTTGAAAATAAAAAAATTATAATTGAATGTAGAAAAAGATATTTTAGACCAGTCGAAGTAGATTATTTAAAGTGTAACGCACAAAAAGCAAAAAAATTATTAAAATGGTCACCAAAAATATCCTTGGATAATCTAATTAATGAAATGATAGAGTATGAATTACAACATTTATAATGATAAGTCTTAAAAGTAAAATATTTCTGGCTGGTCACAAAGGTATGCTTGGTTCATCGATTTTAAGAACCTTAAAAAAAAAAGGATATAAAAATATTATCACAATAGATAAAAAAAAACTTAATTTGCGTAATCAGGATGAATTAAAAAGATTTTTTAAATTAAAAAAACCAGAAGTAGTTATTATTGCTGCAGCAAAAGTAGGTGGTATCAAATCTAACATAAACAATCCTGCAAATTTTATTCAGGAGAATTTGGAAATTCAAACAAACTTAATTTCGACAAGCTATAACAATAAAATTAAAAAATTAATTTTTTTTGGATCTAGTTGTATTTATCCGAAAAACTTAAAAAAACCTATTAAAGAAACTCAATTATTGTCAGGTTCATTGGAAAATACAAACGAAAGCTATGCTGTAGCAAAAATAGCGGGTATCCAAATGATTAAATCTTTTAATAAACAATATCAAACAAATTATATTTGTTTAATGCCATGTAACTTATTTGGTCCTAATGATAATTATGATCTAGAAAATTCTCACTTTTTACCAGCTCTAATAAGAAAAATATCTTTAGCTAGTTTAAAAAAAAATAAAGTCGTAAAATTGTGGGGAACAGGTAAACCCTTAAGGGAAATCTTGTATGTTGACGAGGTAGCTAAGGCATGTGAATTTTTTTTAAAAAAGAAAACAAATGATAGTCTAATTAATATTGGATCTTCATTTGAGTTGTCCATCAAGGAATATGCAAATCGAATTAAAAATAAAATTGATCCTGAAGTATTAATTAAGTTTAACAATGATAAAAATTTAGACGGTGTTTACCGAAAAAAATTAAATATATCACTAGCAAATCAAAATGGTTGGAAATCAAATATGAACTTTGATGAGGCACTAGAAAAAACCATTAAAGATTTTAAAACAAAATATTGTTAAAAATAATAAATATAATATTAAATTTTTTTTAGAATCACCTTATTTTTATTAAAATTAAATTTTAAACAAGATTAAAATTAATTTAAATAACTTAAAAAAGGAAATAAAATGAAAATAAATTTAGGAAAAATAATATTAGTTGGAGCGACTTTAGTTTTATTTATCTCGTGTCTAATTGAAATTACAGTAGAGTTAGGCCTACACGCATTTGATGGTTTTCTATCTCATCATGGTCTTCTACTATTTTCATTAGCAAATATGATTTATAGTTTCGAAGATCTAAAAAACGAGTATAAAAAGAAAAGGGAATCATAATTTAATAAAAATATAATTATTAAAAAAATGAAAAATATATTTATTGTATTTGGCCATAACAATACCAAAAATTCTTTTAATGCAGCAATTAGAGATACATTTATAGATGAGGCTAAAAAAATTGGACATCAAATTGATTTAGTTAATCTATTTGATGAAAAAGAAAAGTTACCTTTTTACAACCAAAGTATAAATCCTCCTCCTAAATTAGTTTTAGACTATAGAAAAAGATTGGAAAATTGTAATGTTATGATGTTGATTGGTAGTTGTAATAACCTCAGATTAAATTCAATACTTGAAAACTGGATCGACTGGGTGTTACATCCAAAATGGTTTTTTACCTACAGGTCTCTCTTACCAGGAAATAAGTATTTTAAAAATTATGGATATCCAGTTGCAGGTGCGATGAAAGGCAAGTTAGGTATTGTATCAATTACTTATGGCGGACCAATGATCAGCTACCAAAGCTTTTCATTTTTTTGACAATATTCCCTATCGCAGATTAAAGAAATCTGTTTTTCAACTAGGGGGTTTAAAAACAAAGTATTTGCGTTTTTACTCTGTATTACCTGAGATGAGTCAAAAAGATTTTGAAAATCATATGATTAAAGTTAGGAATTTTGCAAAATCATTATAATAAATTTCGCTACACTAATGTACTTTATAACACGTAAAAAATATGTAATTAATTTGCATGATTAAAAATAATAAAATTTTATACTTTATCATTTTAATACTTTTCTCTGTGATAGTTGGCGGTACCATTATATCTAAGAATAATTCAGCTTCAAAAAAATTTGAAATAAATATTTTGAGTAAACAATTGCAAATAAAAAATCAGCAATTGGCTAAAATACAAAAAAAACTAAGTGCTAGAGATTTAAATCTGCAAAACATTGTAAGTAATGGAAATATTAGTTTTAAAAAATTAATATCAGATCAGAAAATTGATAATAAATTTATATTTAGCAAATTTCAAACAGAAGATATTTTATTCTCAAAAAATAATTCAGCTTTGGGAAGTTCATATATTGAATACTATGATAATAACCTCTATTTAGCTTCAGGTAATGGTATTTTCGCATTCAACAAATTTGAAAATGAAATAAAAGATTTAAAAATAATTAATACCAATATTAAAGAAATTGTTAAATACGATAAATTTTATGAAACTTCTCAATATGGAATTAAAGATTTATTTATTCATGATAAGAAAATTTATGTATCTTTAATTAATGAAAAATTTGAAAATTGTTTTGATTTATCTATTTTAAGAGCTGATTTAAATAAGGAATTACTAAAGTTTAACTTTTTTTTTAAAGCTAAAAAATGTATTAAAGTTGATAATGAGTACGGTGAATTCTGGGCTCATCAAGGTGCAGGTGGTCGAATGGTTTTGTATAAAAATGAAAGTATTCTTTTTTCAACTGGTGATTTTAGGTATCGAACGCTGGCGCAAGATAAAAATAGTGATTATGGAAAAATATTAAAGATTAATCTTATTGATGGAAAAAGTGAAGTTTTATCAATGGGACATAGAAATGCTCAGGGACTTTATTTTAATGAAAAATATAATTATGTAATTTCTACTGAACATGGTCCAAAAGGAGGTGATGAAATAAATATAAATCGTAATCCAGAAACAAAAATTAAAAATTTTGGATGGCCAATTTCGTCGTACGGAAATCATTATAAAAAAAATTATTCAAAACAAAGATTAGAAGGGGCTCCACTTCATAAATCACATTCAAAATTCGGTTTTGAGGAACCTTTAAAATATTATGCAGCATCTATTGGAATTAGTGAAATAGTCTCAATAAATGATCGAAACGAAGAACATGAATTTTTAGTTGGTGCTATGGGTTCAGAAATTAAAGAAGGAGATCTAAGTATACACTACATTAAATTAAACAAATCGAAGTCTAAAGTAATAGAACATAATATTGTCACAATAGGAGAGAGAATAAGAGACATGGTGTATTTGAAAAATAAAAATATAGTACTTTTATTCTTAGAAACATCTTCGTCAATAGGAATACTAAAAATTATATAAATTGAAACAAAAACTTAAAATTGGTATTTTACTAGACAATTATTCAATTAGTTATTTTGTAAAGGATATTATTATTTGGCTAAAAGAAAATTCAAATAAATTTGATGTTAATGATTATATTATTTTAAAAAGAAACCGACCTGTATTTGAAAAATTCATCACTCGCAAAATATATAAAAAAGTTTGTTTTAGATTTATTTCTATAATTGAAAGATTGATTTTAAAGATATCAAAATATCGAATTTATTTAAAAACTTACAACATAAGAAACTTTTTAAATAATCAGTTAGTAGTGACAATAAACCCAAGTGATGATGAATTTATAAGTAAAAACTCCATTAAAGATATTAGGGAAAAAAAATATGATATATTACTCAGATTTTCCAGTAGCATTTTAAAAGGAGATATTCTCAATTCAAGTAAATATGGCGTTATTTCTTTTCACCATGGCGATAATAAGCATTATAGAGGTAGCCCAGCTGGTTTTTGGGAGGTATTACATAGAAAAAATAGTACTGGTTTTATAATTCAAAAATTAACAAGTGATTTGGATAATGGTGATATATTTTTCAAAGGTTGGGTTCAAACAAAATTTTTTTATTTATTAAATCAAATTGAGCTTTATCGAAAAAGCAATTTTTATTTGAAAAAAACACTTGAAAATATTTTTGATGAGAAAGATGCTGTGTTACCAAAATCTGGTAGGCCTGGACCTATCTACGAGATACCCGGAATATTAAAACAAATTAAATATATTTTTACTACGATCGGTCATTTAATAAAAAAATATTTTGTTAAAAGATATAATTACAAATTGGCTTATTCAAGCAGTGTTGACAAATCTTTGCAAAACATAAAAATTAAAATTATTCAACCTGAAAAGAATACTTTCTTAGCTGATCCATTTTTGTTCAAATTTAATAATAAACTTTATTGTTTTGCTGAAGAATTTGATAAGAAATTAAAAAAAGGCAAAATAGTTAGTTTTTTAATTTCAGATGGCCAATTTACTCAAAAAACTATTTCTCTGGAGGAAAGTTTTCATTTATCTTTCCCTTTTATTTTTAGTTATAATGATCAAGTTTTTTTATGTCCTGATACGTCAGCGTTAAATGAAATTCGAATTTATAGATCTATAATTTTTCCAAGTAAGTGGGTATTTGAAAAAACATTAATAAAAAATATAAAAGCAACTGATACAATGATTTTTAAGAAAGATAATATTTTCTGGCTTTTAACAAATATTGATCGCTCTAATACTGATGATTTTAGTCATGACTTGTCTATATTTTATTCATTTGAAAGCCCTATTAGTGATAAATGGGAAGAACATATATTAAATCCAATTTCAACCAATAGCTTGAGATCAAGAAATGCAGGTTTAATAAATTTAAATGATAATTTTTATCGTGTATCGCAAAAACAAGGTTTTGATAGATACGGTTTAGATTTCTCAATAAATAAGATAGAAAATATTAATAAAGAAAGATATTTAGAGTTTGAAGATAAGACATTAGATTCGAATTTAAAAGAGAATCTAAAAAAATATCAAAATATTCATCATCTATCTATTTTGGATAATAATATAGTTTTTGATTTTGAATAATTATTTTTGGCAAATTACACAAATTCTGCCCAAAAAAAGCTCATCTAAATATTTAATATAAACCAATGGGTAACAAAGAATTTTAAGTAATTTAAATATTAGTAAATCTGCTTTTCTTCCATCATTAAAGATTGGTCTTTTAATCCACTGAACTTTCCAAAGTTCATTATTTAGAATACTTTCAAACATTCTTATAGAAGTACCATTAATAGTAGGTAATCTCTCCCATTTTTCCAAATAATTTTTTTTACTTTTATACCAATATGCATCTGTCCCTCTATCTTTTAATATTTGAAAATATACCTCGGTAAGTTTTTTAGAACTAAAAAACCAGTGTAAAAAAGGTAGCTTAGTAACAAAATTTAAATGTGACTCAAATGGTTGGAGGTATTGTGGAAATAATGCCAAAAGCTTTCCTCCAGGTTTTAGAACTCTATAACATTCTTGCATTGATTTATTTAAATCACTTACATGCTCAAAGGTATCCGTGCTAATTAAAATATCTATAGAATTATTTTCAAAAGGTAAATTTTCATTTTGTGAAGTAAAAAATTCTGCATCAATATTTTTCTCTTTTGCGAATTCTTCTCCAGCAACTTTGAAAATTGGATTTATATCAATACCATAACATTTTCTAAATCTGAATTCCTCAGCCCAGGAAATCACCCTTCCTGCTGTAAAACATCCCAAATCTAATACAACTTTATCTTTAAGTTCTTCAGGCTTTATATACGGAAAGAAATATTTTTTTAACCATGAATGTTTATTTGACTTTTCAATTTCGTATCTGGCAAGTGATGTTAATCTTCTTATTTCTTTTTGACGAATTTTATCTGCCTCAGTATAATTCTTATGATTAAAGATTTCCCAATTTTCATAATTTTTTTCGTTTGGTTTACCAGGTAGTGAATTCATTAAAAATTTGAGCATAAAAAGTTTTACTTTACGATTTTTTTTAAGTCAGGCTCTCTATAATAAGGTCCTTTTAAAACTTTACCATTCTCATTATAAATTGGTTTTCCATTTTCATCTAATTTTGACATGTTAGAATCTTGCACTTCTTTGAAGCACTGATCAAGGTTAATTCCGAATGCATGACCAGCACCATAAGTTACATAAAGTATATCTGTAAGGGCGTCGGCAACTTCAACAATATCTTTACTTTTTATCGCTTCTTTTAGCTCGCTTAATTCTTCTTCGATAAGCTTTAAACGTAAATTTTGAATTTTTGCATCTGGAAATGAGGCTTTAAATTGAACATCTTGTCCAAAGGTTTGCATAAATTTTTTTACGTCATTGAAATTAGTCATGATATTTAATAATAGATAATATAATATTTAAAAAATGTCGCTTTATTTTATATCTTTTTTTGCTGGGGCTGTGAGTTTTTTATCACCTTGCGTCTTACCACTAGTTCCTGGATATATTTCCTTTATTTGCGGCACAACTCTTGAGGGTTTAGAAGAACAAAATAAATCATTTATCCTAAAAAATACACTTTTATTTGCCATTGGATTTTCAATAGTTTTTATTTCTTTAGGCGCTACAGCAACATTTTTTGGAGGTTTGCTTTTTAATTATTCTAAAATTTTTACCGTATTAGTAGGTATAATTATAATTTTTTTTAGTTTAAATATGGTCGGTTTATTACAATTAAGACTTTTAAATCAAGAATTTAGATACCATTTTAAAAACTATATTAAAAAACCCTACATAGCTTTATTAATAGGTGTAGGTTTTGGTTTTGGTTGGTCACCATGTATTGGCCCTATTCTTGGAACAATTTTAACATTTGCATCTTTAGAGACCACTTTGACAAAAGGAATAACATTATTAACTATTTATTCTTTAGGGTTGGGTGTGCCTTTTGTTTTGTCAGGAGTGTATTTAACAAGATTTTTAATTTTTTCGAAAAGTATGAGATTGCATATTATTAGAATACAAAAAATCAGTGGATATATTTTGCTTTTAACTGGAGTACTTATAGTTACAGGTAAATTACAATCTTTAGGATTTTTTATTTTAAAATATTTGCCATTCCTTGGCAAACTAGGCTAAAATTGTTTACTAATTTTATTATTTGAAGAAAGAAGAATACCGATAACAATTAAAAGTGTACCTGCTATATGATGAAAAGAAAATTTTTCATTTAATATAAAAACTGCCATCAGAGAACTAAAAATTGGCATTAAGTGTAAAAACACACCACATCTACTCGGTCCAATAAGTTTTATTGCTGCATTCCAAAAAGTATATGCTCCTATACCTGCGAATAGAACAACATAACCAATAGTTAATATAACTGGAATGTTTATTGTAATTTTTTTTCCATAGATGAACTCGAATATATACATGGGGAATAAAAATAATAAACCGATAATAATTATAGTTTGTAAAAAAATGAAAGGTTCGAGTTTTATTTTTTTTTCTCCCAATAGTATTGAGTAGGTTGTCCAAGATATCATAGCAACAAACATCCATAAATCACCTTTATTTAAATCTAAAGACAAAAGTAATGAAAAATTTAATTTTGTAATAATAGATATAACTCCCAAAAAAGAAATTATTACTCCTATTATTTGATTTAATTTAATTTTTTCTGTTTTAAATAACGAAGAAAAAAAAATAATAAACACCGGAATAGTTGATATCATTAATACGCCATTTAAAACCTGGGTAAAGTTAAGTGAATAATAAACAACTGAGTTAAAAACACTAATACTAGTAAATCCCATTATAATTAATAATAAAATATTATCTTTTATTTCTTTTAAATTTGTTAACACACCTTTAATTGTGAAAGGCGCAAGTATTAAAAATGCAATAAACCACCTATAAAAGTTAAGGGTCAAAGGCGGTATATCGTATAGCGTAGCAATTTTTCCAACAATGAAATTACCTGACCAAAATAATGTACATAATGTCAAAAACAAATATGCTTTTATATTCATTCTTCAATCTTGAGTATTATTTTTTCCTTTAAGCATTGAATAAATAGGCTCTAAATCATTATGCATATTTTCAATTGAGGAACTCGTTGTATACTCAAAAAAAGCTGGGCATATTGCATGGATGAATGCAGTAATAGATGAGCATAAACATTTCCAACTGATTTTTAAAGCAAACTTTTGATGTTGAAAATAAGTTTTATTTGCATCTTTTAAATGTGATTTAATTTTATTAATCATACTTTAAATATATCATGACTGAGAAATAATTGGAACAAAACCAATTTAGTTTTGATTTACTGCTTTTTTATTTTCTGTATCTTCTGATTTAGACTTAACACTTTTTTGAGGAGTTGTTTTTTGACTGTTTTTCTGGACATTATCTGTAAGTCTTTTTAAATATCCATCAACATCTGCGCCTTCATCTATTTTTAAATTTTCTTTGAAATATACATCGCCTTTAATTGTAGCCGTCTTACCAATTTTTACTTCTCCGGCTTCTGTTTCTCCTTCAACGTATCCAAAAACTTCGAAGATTTCTGCTTTAACAGAACCCATAATTGAACCTGTTTCTAGTAATTTGATATTATGAGCTTTTATGTTCCCATTCATTATACCAGAGATTTCAATCGTACCTCTGCTAGTCAAATCTCCTTCAACTTGTAAGCCTTCTCCTATATGCGAGACATTCGGACTTATATCGTTACTGTTATTATTATTAAACATTTATTATAAGTTGTATATTAAATTGGATTAAGAGTCTTTAGTTAATAAATAAAAAAAGTACTAAAATCAGTATATATTCTCGTCTTTATGTATATGGGCGCTTAAAACTAATCCAAGAGCAAACATTGCCGTAATCATTGCAGTGCCTCCATATGACATAATAGGAATTGGCACACCAACAATTGGTAGTAATCCACTTACCATACCTATGTTTATTCCTACATATACAAAAAAATTAAATGATATTCCAAAACACATTAATCTTGAAAATGTATTCCTAGAATTTTTAGAAATTAAATTAATTCTCAAAATTAGGAAAATAAACAGCAAAATCAACAATAAACATCCAAAATATCCAAATTGCTCTGCAAAAACTGTAAATATGAAATCAGTGTGCTTCTCCGGTAAAAAATCTAAATTGCTTTGTGATCCTTTCATAAAACCTTTTCCAAATAATCCTCCAGATCCAATAGCTATTTTAGATTGAATAACATGATAACCTGCACCAAGAGGGTCATTTTCGGGATTAAGGAACGTAAGAATTCTCTGCTTTTGGTATGGTTTTAGAAAAGAAATAGATAATGGAGCAAGAATTAATACAGACAAAGCACCAAATGAAAAGATTTTTAAGTTTAATCCAGCTAACCACAACATTGCTATTGAAACTGCAAGAATAAATAAAGCTGTTCCGAGATCAGGTTGTTTTACTACGACAATAAATGGAACAATTATTATCGCTAGTGGAAATACTAGTTTTGTAATTTTGTCGCTATCTTCAACCTTGATGAATTGGTAGTATCTAGCCAAACATAAAATAACAGCTACCTTCATTAACTCTGAAGGCTGTAAATTAAATATACCAAAATTTAACCATCTCTTTGCTCCTTGAGCAGATAAACCAAAATAATCGACCAAAATTAATAAAAATATTACGAATGCATAAAAAATATATGCAGATCTCAACCAAACTTTAACATTAATTATTGCAACAAATAACAATAATAAAAATGAAATTACAAATCTTATAAAATGTTTTTCAAAATAATTATTTTTATCCGTATCAATAGAATAGATTGTAAAAAGACTAATAGTACCAATTAGCAAAACTAAAGAAATTATCACCCAATCTATATTTGCAATTTTTGTCTTAAAACTATTTTGAAATGAACTAAACATTTTTTTTCAAATAATACTTATTAAAAATTTTTTGCATAACTTTTCTTGCAATTGGCGCCGCTTTTGAAGACCCAGACCCTCCGTGATCAATTACAACAGATATATTAAATTTTGGATCTTTAACAGGACCATAACCTACAAATAGTGAGTGGTCTCTGAATTTCCATGGAAGATCTTTGTTTTTTATATTCCTCAATCTTTGTAACTCTGTAATTTTTCTCACTTGTGATGTTCCAGTTTTGCCTGCATATAAATATTTACCTTCAATCCTTGACCTATAAGATGTTCCTCCATATTGATTTGTAGAGGAAAATAATGAGTCCATAATTAATTTTAAATCATCAGAGTCAAAAATTATTTTCTCATTTAATATTTTTGGCTCTTCTGTTTTAAAAAGTGTAGAAGTTACTTTATAACCACCGTTAGATAATTGAGTCATCATTTTACATAACTGAATTGGTGTAGTTTGAATATAACCTTGACCAATACCAGTAATAATAGTTTCGCCTAAATACCATGTCTCACCAACATATTTTTTTTTTCCATTTAGTACTTGGTACGACACCTTTCTTTTCTTCAATAAATCCGTCAAATACATATTGACCAAGTCCAAAACGTTTCGCTGTTTCATTTAATCTATCTACACCTAGCAATCTGGCAACTTCATAGAAATAAATATCACATGACTCACTTATGGCTTTTTTTAAATTAACTACACCATGACCATTTTCTTTCCAACAATGATATTTTTGACCAAAATATTCTGTGGACTCCTTACAAGTCATTGTAAAATTTTTATTTATAACATTGTTTTCAAGAGCAGATAATATAACTAACATTTTGATCGTACTTCCAGGAGGGTACAAAGAGGATAAGGCTTTGTTAGCTAATGGTTTTTTTTCATTTTTAATATATGAACTATATTCTTTTTTTGATATGCCATAAGTAAATAAATTTGAGTCATACGATGGAGAAGAAACTAGCGAAATTATCTCTCCATAATTATTCATAACTACTATGGACCCACTTTCATTTTTTAATGCATTATATGCTGCAATTTGAATGTCAGTGTCCAAAGTAGTAAATAAATCATTTCCATTTTTTCCTTTATTAAAACTAACCTGTTTTACAAATTTACCTTTTGCATCTGTTTCAAACACTGAATGTCCTGGTTCCCCTGCCATAAATTTTTCAAACTTCTTCTCAATACCAACTTTTCCTATTTTTAAATTGGGTATATTTGAAAATTTTGGATTTAAAGACTCAAGGTCTCTTTTAGAAACTTTATTTATATAACCTACAATGTGAGAAAATTGATAAGGATAAGTGTAAGTTCTCTCATAGGATAAAAAAGGAAATACTCCTGGCATATTGTCTAAATTATAATTTATTGATGCAAAGTTTTTCCAACTCAAAACTTCATTCAAAACAAATGGTTCATATTTTTTGTTTTTTTTATGTCTAGCAATTAATTTTTTATATCTTTGTATTTTAATTAAATCGATATTAATTATTTTTGATATACTATAAAATGTTGTATCCAAATTAGATATTAAATCTAAATTCAAACTAATTTTGTAGATTTCTTTATTAGAAGCTAAAATTTTATTTTCACGATCTAATACTAAACCTCTTTCAGAAACTATCTTCCACTCACTTAATCTATTCCTGTCTGAGAGGGTTTTGTATTTTTTGCCTTCAAATAATTGTAAATAAGTAAGCCTTGAAATAAGCAAACCAAAAAACCCTATTTTACCGATATTTAGTATAAATGCTCTTTTCGAGATTACTTTGCTCTTACTTTCAATACCTTTTTTAGCTCTTGGTTTAAAATACTCCATATAGTTATCTTATATATATAGACATTTTCAATTCAAAGTGTTAATTCCCCGCTACTTAGGAGATAGTTATTAAAATAGAAGTTAAAAATGATAATCTTGAACAAGCTTTGAGAGTTTTGAAAAAGAAACTACAAAGAGAGGGTACTTTTAGGTTATTAAAGTTAAAAAGCCATTTTGAGAAACCGTCTGAAAAGAAAAAGAGAGAAAGAGACGAGAATATTAAGAGATTTAAAAAGTTGAAAAAATTAAAAGCAAGACTTTAGTCTAGTGCTTTCGATATTTCCTCTACCATTTTTTTTGCATCTGAAAATAGCATCAAAGTATTGTCTCTAAAAAACAGCTCATTATCAACTCCTGCATAACCCGCAGACATACCTCTTTTTACAAATAAAACAGATTTTGATTTTTCAACATCTAAAATAGGCATACCGAAAATTGGGCTTTGAGGGTCTGTTTTTGCAGCTGGATTAGTCACGTCATTAGCACCAATTACAAAACTAACATCAGTATTTGAAAAGTCATTGTTAATATTTTCAAGTTCAAATACTTCGTCATAAGGAACATTCGCTTCAGCTAACAGTACATTCATATGGCCTGGCATTCTTCCCGCAACGGGATGAATGGCATATTTGACATCTACACCATTTGATTTTAATTTATCACACATCTCTCTTAATGCATGTTGTGCTTGCGCTACAGCCATACCATATCCAGGGACAATTATTACAGAAGATGCATTTTTCATTAAAAAGGCTGCATCATCAGCGCCTGCTTGTTTAACTGGTTTTTTATTTTGTACTGTAGATGTTTGCACTGAGTCTCCACCAAATCCGCCGAGTATCACATTGAAAAGTGATCTATTCATTCCTTTGCACATTATATAAGACAGTATAGCTCCTGACGAACCAACAAGTGCTCCGGTAATAATCAATGCAGTATTTTCTAAAGTGAAACCAATACCTGCAGCAGCCCAACCTGAATATGAATTTAACATTGAAACAACAACCGGCATATCAGCTCCGCCAATAGGAATTATTATTAAAAATCCTATTAGTATTGAGACTAATGTAATAATCCAAAAATACTTTTCTGATTGGTCCATTGCAAATAATACAACTGAAATGATAATACCAATTCCTATTAATAAATTTATAATATGTTGACCTCTAAATACAATTGGCGAACCAGACATGATACCTTGTAGTTTTAAGAAAGCGATACAAGATCCAGAAAATGTAATTGCACCTATAGAAGATCCAATTGACATTTCAATAAGTGATGCTAATTTTATTTTACCATTTTCGTAAATCCCAAATGATGCAGGGTCGTAAAAAGCTGCTACTGCAATTAAAACAGCACATAAACCTACTAAACTGTGAAACCCGGCAACCAGCTGAGGCATTGCAGTCATCGCAATCCTGGCTGCTATTAGTCCACCGATAACTCCACCAATTAATAGTGGTACTAGTATGTAAGAAATATTTATAATTAGTTCATTTAAACTATTCAAACTTAATAGTGTTGTGACAATTGCAATTGCCATCCCAGAAATTCCAAATAAATTTCCAGTTCTAGAGGTCTCAGGAGAGGAAAGACCTCTTAAAGCTAGAATAAAAAATATTCCAGAAATTAAATATAATAAGGCTACGTAATTTGCAGAAATCATTTATTTCTTTTTTCCTTTTTTATACATTTTCAACATTCTCATGGTTACTAGAAAACCCCCAAAAATATTAATTGCTGCTAATAAAATACCAAAAATTCCAGAATAGAAAGATATGATTGAACTATCTGAGTTTGAAACAGCAACTGCAATTAGAGCACCTACAATAATTACAGATGATATGGCATTAGTCACTGACATTAATGGGGTATGCAATGCTGGAGTAACGCTCCAAACTACATAATATCCAACAAAAATTGAAAGTATAAAAATCGCCAATCTGAAAACAAAAGGATCAATTTCCATTATTTTAATAATACTCCTTTAATTATTTCATCGTCTTCTTTAATTTCTACAATTTTTTTTTCCTTATTAAAAATTAAATTTAAAAAGTTGATTATATTCTTTGACAATAAAGCTGATGCTGATCCTGGTATTCTAGATGCGTAATTGCTATAACCAATTATTTTAACTCCATTTTTTACTACAATTTTATCTGGCTCAGAAAAAGCAGAATTTCCTCCTTGCGCAGCAGCCAAATCGCATATTACTGATCCAGGTTTCATTGATAAAACCATTTCCTCAGTAATTATTCTTGGTGCTTTTATTCCAGGAATTAATGCAGTACAAATAATAATATCTTGTGTTTTAACTGTTTCTTTTATTAATTTCTCTTGTTTTTTTTTAAATTCCTCACTTGCTTCTTTTGCATATCCTCCATCAGTTTCCATATCTTCTTGATCTTCAACAAATATAAATTTTGCACCTAAGCTTTCAACTTGTTCTTTTGAAGCTAAACGAACATCGGTTGCAGAAACAACGGCTCCTAATCTTTTTGCTGTTGCTATCGCCTGTAAGCCAGCAACTCCAGCTCCTAAAATAAAATATTTTGCAGGCGTTACAGTTCCGGCTGCTGTCATCATCATTGGCAATGCTTTTTGAAATTCATAAGCTGTATCAATCACTGCTTTATAACCAGCTAAATTTGCTTGGGATGACAAAACGTCCATGGCTTGGGCTCTTGTAATTCGTGGCAGTAAATTCAAAGCAAATATTTTTTGATTATTTTGTTTAATCAAGTTAACAGCTTTTTCATCATGATTATTAAAAAATCCAATAATTAATTTCGCACCATTTTTAAATTTAAAGTCAGTAATATTTCTTTGAGAGATTTTCAATATGATATCTGATTTTTGTGAAACTTCATTATCTTCAGATATTATTGCTCCAGAATTTTTATATTCATCATCTGAATAATCTGAACTCAATCCATAATTTTTTGGTATCATAATATCTAACCCCAAGGATTTAATTTTTTTTACCCCGTCTGGATTTAGCATTACTCTTTTTTCAAAATCAGCTGTTTCTGAGATACATCCTAAAATCATGTAATTTCTTATAAATAATTAAATTATGAAAACAAGAAAATAAATTTTTTATTTAATAATAATAAAGTTTATAAAAGAAAAATTGCCATTCCTACTAGTATCAAAATAACAATAGCAGAAACAATCACAACAAATTTAGTAAAGACGTCCCATGTTTTCTTTTGATCTTTAATATCCATTATCCCTGGCGAGCTTTCATTCTGGGATTTTTCTTATTAATTACGTAAAGCTTGCCTTTTCTTTTGACTAATTTATTATTTAAATCACGTTTTTTTAAAGACTTTAATGATGATACAACTTTCATAAATCACTTATACCATTAATTAGCTTGTTAAAACAACTTTTCTTTCCAACTTTTTGGAGTTTTTTCATTTAATATTTCTACCTCATAATTATAGACAAATTTTTTAGGTCCCTTAATTTTTATATAATCTATAACCTTATCTAAAGAGTCACTTAACTTTACCTTAGTGTTATAATTTAATAGCTTTCTTGCTTTATCAGCAGAACAAACTGCATGCTTAACTTCATTCGGTCTATCTTCATAATATTGAGCATCCTGATTAAACTTTAATTTATTGGAAAGCATTTCAAATAACTTATTTATTGTGATGAACTCTTCATCTGGACCAATGTTAACAATTTCTCCAACAATATTTTTATCTGTTAATAGTTTGTCTAAACAAAAAATACAATCATCAATATCTGAGAAACATCTCTGTTGCTCACCGTCACCATAAATAATTGGCTTTCTATTTTGTAACATTAAGTTTGTCATAATAGAAACTACATTTCTATAAGGATCGGTATAGGACTGTTTTGGTCCAATTATGTTATGCGGAACTGCTATATTATATTGGAAATTATGAGTATTACTTAAAATTTTTAAAATATTTTCTGCAGCAACTTTAGATACTCCATAAGGATCAACAGGATTAATTTTATCGTCCTCTTTAAAAGGAACTTTTACGTTGCCATACCTTGCCATTGAAGAGCAATATACAACTCTCTTAACTTTATTTTGTATAGCGGCTGTAAAAACAGATACACTACCAGTAACATTATTATTACAAATTAAAGTAGGTGAAAAACTTGATAATCCTTCATGGGCATATGCAGCTGCATGACAAACGACGTCAACTCCTTTCATAGCTGCTGATAATTTATTTAAGTCTTCACAGTTTATTTTATGAAAGATAACTTTTTTTTGATCAATATTGTCTAAAGAACCACCGATAAGATTATCACATCCTGAAACTTTAAAACCTTTATTTAAATAATATTCAGCTAAATTGGATCCTAAAAAACCTGCTATGCCTGTAATGAAAATATGCATTTTATTTATCAAGCCTGGCAACGACCTACTCTCCCGTACCTTAAGGCAAAGTACCATCGGCGCAGAAGGACTTGACTTCCGAGTTCGAAATGGGATCGGGTATTGCCCCTTCGCAATAATTACCAGGCAAGGAGTTAATACATATTTTTTCTCATCTGGTAAAGATCTTTTTTTAATTAAAAGATGGTAATTTTGGTGGGCATGGCAAGAATTGAACTTGCTACCTCTACGATGTCAACGTAGCGTTCTACCAATGAACTACATGCCCGACGTCACCTAAGTATAATTTAAAAAAAGCTGAAGATAAATGATTAATAAAAAATATCAATGCAGAGTAATGTCAGAAGTAGATCAATTAATTTAAATGTTAATTAAACCAATATACTCTTAAACTTACAAAAATTTTGTTGATAGTTCAAATTCTTCGTTATAAAAGACTAATTCATCGCGGGGTGGAGCAGTCTGGTAGCTCGTCAGGCTCATAACCTGAAGGTCGTAGGTTCAAATCCTACCCCCGCAACCAAAATAATGACCAATACAATTAGAAATATAACAATTATTGCACATGTTGATCACGGTAAAACAACTTTGATTGATAATTTAATGAAACAAAGCGGCTCATTCAGAGACAACGAAGTTGTTGAAGAAAGACTTATGGATTCAGGTGAGCTTGAAAAAGAAAGAGGTATAACAATTTTGGCAAAACCTACTTCAATAAATTGGAAAAACTCTAGAATAAATATAATAGATACACCGGGACACAGAGATTTTGCTGCTGAAGTAGAGAGAGTTTTGCATATGGCAGATGGAGCTTTGTTATTAATAGACTCTGCCGAAGGTGTAATGCCACAAACGAAATTTGTTTTAGCTAAAGCACTCAAACAAGGTTTAAAACCTATAGTTATTATAAACAAATTAGATAAATCAGATCAAAGAGCTAATGAAGTTTTAGATGAAACATTTGATTTATTTGTTAGCTTGGATGCTAATGAAGAACAATTAGATTTTTCTGTATTGTATGCCAGCGGTAGGTCTGGATGGGCCAGCAAAGAAATAGATGGGGCTAGAGAAAATTTACATCCTTTATTAGATTTAATTATTGAAAAAGTGAACCCCGCTCAATTAGATAAGACAAAGCCTTTTGCAATGTTATCCACGTTACTTTATGCCGACAACTTTTTAGGCAGAAGTTTGATTGGTAGAATTGCACAAGGTACAGCTAGAGCAAATCAAAAAATTAAAGCAATCAATCTTAAAGGTAAGAAAATTGATGAAGGAAGATTAACAAAAATTTTTAGATACGAGGGAACAAAAAAAGTGCCTATAGAAAAAGGTGAAGCAGGAGATATTGTAATAATAGCTGGTTTAGAAAAAGCAAACGTTGCAGATACTATTTGTGATTTAGAGATAAATGAACCTATAGATGCAACACCCATTGATCCTCCCACAATGTCTATAACAATTACAGTTAATAGCTCACCTCTTGCAGGAACAGAAGGTAAAAAATTAACTAGTACACAAATAAGAGAGAGGTTAATTTTAGAATCAGAAAATAATGTTGGAATATCATTCGACGAAAATGAAAATAAAGATGCTTTTATAATAAGTGGACGTGGAGAATTGATGTTAGAAATTTTACTTACTCAAATGAGGAGAGAAGGATTTGAGATGACTGTCAGCCCGCCAAAAGTATTATTTCAAAAAGATAAAGAAGGGAATAAACTAGAACCAATAGAAGAAATTACAATGGATTTGGATGAGGAATTCTCTTCCAGAATAATCGATTCAATGAATAGAAGAAAAGGGAAATTAATTGAACTAAAAGATACAGGTAAAAATAAAAAAAGATTGATCTTTCATGCTCCAACTAGAGGGTTAATGGGTTATACAAGTAGATTTTTAACTCTAACCAAAGGAACTGGTGTGATAAATAGAATTTTTCACTCTTAT
>MDTB01024975.1_pt1 | contig 27234 bp, 27 predicted proteins | sample 811161 | NCBI WGS metagenome assembly MDTB01 (sample SAMN05326650, study PRJNA326480) | marine metagenome | isolation source: seawater | place: Mediterranean Sea | collected 2009 | reverse complement strand
TTGAATTTATAGAACATCGACACGATCAAAGTATTTTTTCAATTTTGTGCAAATTAAATAATATTTACACACTATCAGTTTATGATTATTTTGAACATTCATTTTATCAAAATATTCCATATTGGGAAAATTTGCTTAAATCACCTCTTCACCATAAAAGAAATTTAAGGCACTTTTCTTTGATTAAACTTTATAGATTCCTAAAAAGAAAGATATTACCATGAATATATTAATTACAGGTGCAGATGGTTTTGTTGGAAAAAATTTAATTACTCAATTGAGTTATCTTAAAAAAAATATTTCCACTATAAATAAAAAAACTTCACATAAAGATTTAGCATTAAAAATAAATAAAGCAGATGTTATTTTTCATTTAGCAGGTTCTAACAGAGAAAAAAATATAAAAAATTTTACAAAAAATAACGTTGATTTTACTAAAACAGTTTCTCAACTATTAGAGTCTTCAAAAAAAAAGATCAAAATCATTTTTGCATCAACAATACATGTTAATCAAAATAGTATATACGGTAAAACAAAAAAAAAATCTGAGGAAATTTTAAAAAAAATTAAAAATAAAAAAGTTAAAGTAATAATTTTAAGATTGCCAAATATATTTGGTAAATGGTCAAAACCATATTATAATTCAGCAATTGCAACATTCTGTTATAGAATTTCTAGAGGTCTAAAAATTAATGAACATAAAAATAAAAAAATTACTTTATATTATATCGATGACTTAATTTTATATCTGCTTAAACTTATTATAAAAAATCCCTCAAGCATGGTGATTAAAAAATTCCCAAATTTAAAAAATACAAATTTGAAATTTATAATTAAAAATTTGAACTATTTTTATCAATTAAATAATAACGAAATTCCCCAAAATATATCAGATGATTTCATAAAAAAACTATTTTCAACATTCATTTATTTTTCTCCAAAAAGTAAATTAAATACTATACTCAAAACAAATACAGACCTTCGTGGTGAATTTGTAGAGCTTGTAAAATCAAAAAAAATTGGTCAGTTTTCTATTCTTAAAATTAATCCAAAAAAAGAAAGAGGTGATCATTTTCACAACACTAAAATTGAATATTTTTTTGTTTTAAGTGGAATTGTAAAGTTCTATTATAAAAATTTATTCAATAATGAAAAAAATTCGTTTATTATCAAAGACAGTAATATCAAACGAGTAACAACAATTCCAGGTGTGTTACATAAAATTAAAAATTTAGGCTCTAGAGTTGCTTTATTAGCTATTTGGACAAATGAATTACATGATGTTAAAAAACCAGATACATATAAATTGAGATAACAATGAAAAAAAAAATAATAACAGTTTTAGGTACAAGGCCTGAAATTATTAGATTATCATGTATATTAAGATCGTTAGATAAGAGTTTTAATCACGAAATTGTTAATACAAATCAAAATTTTAGTAGAAATTTAAACTTTAATTTTTTTAAAGATTTGGAGATTAAAAAACCAAAGTATTCCATGAAAAACTCTGACTCAAAAAACCCAATAGGATTTATTTCAAAGGCATTAATTTTTTTCGATAAAATTTTAGAAATTGAAAAGCCAGAAGCAATTTTAATTCTTGGAGATACAAATTCATCTTTAACAGCCATATGTGCAAAAAGAAAAAAAATCCCAATTTTTCATTTAGAGGCTGGTAATAGGTGCTTTGACCAAATAGTCCCAGAAGAAATTAACAGAAAAATTGTAGATCATATATCAGATATGAATTTAACATACAGTTCGTATGCAGAAAATAATTTGTTGAGAGAAGGTCTTGATAGAGATTTAATCATTAAAGTTGGTAGTCCTTTGAAAGAAGTATATGAGTATTATGAGAATAAAATCGATAAAAGTATAATTTTAAAAAAGTTAAAATTACAAAAAGAAAACTTTATAATAGCTTCAATACATAGAGAAGAAAATGTAACAGATAAAATTATTTTACATAATATACTCACCTCAATAAATAAGATATCAAAACAAAAAAAATTAAGAGTTATTTTTTCTACTCATCCAAGAACATTGAGCAATTTAAATAAAAATATATACAAATATAAAAATATTGAATTTTTTAATTCATTTGGTTTTCTTGATTATGTTAAATTACTAAAAACAGCAAAATTAGTAATATCAGATAGTGGCAGTATTACAGAGGAGTCTTCAATATTAAATTTAAGATCTGTTAACTTAAGATCTAGCCACGAGAGACAAGAAGGTATGGAAAAAGGTATTTCAATTTTATCGGGCACAAGTCAAAAAGAAATAATTCAATCAATTCAAATTGCTTTGGAAAAAAATATGATAGAATCAAATTTAAGACTGGACGATTATCATGAGAAAAATGTTTCAGATAAGATTGTAAACATTATCCAAAGCTATATTCCATATATAAATAAAAAAATCTGGTCAAAAAATTGAGAGTACTAATAGTTAGTCAATATTTTTGGCCTGAACAATTTAGAATTAATGAATTAGCTAAATTTTTAAAAACAAAAAAATTAGATATTGAAGTTCTTACAGCTTTCCCAAATTACCCAGATGGTAAATTATTTTCGACATATAAAAAAAATCCAAATAAGTATAATAGTTTCGAGGGTTCAAAGATTTATCGGTTACCAATTATTTATAGAAAAAACTCTTCTAAACTAAGCTTATTTTTAAATTATATTTCATTTGTTTTAAGTGGTATTTTTATTGCTCCATTTATTTTAAGGAAAAAAAAATATGATATAGTTTTCACTTTTGCAACGAGTCCGATAACTGTGGCAATAGTATCTATTTTTATTTCTAAAATAAAAAATTGTAAATCTGTACTATGGGTTTTAGATTTATGGCCAGAAATTTTATATGAGTTAAAGATTATAAAGAACAAATATCTTCTAACGATTTTAAATGATATCATAAATAAAATTTACAAAAATACTGATATTTTGCTTGTGCAATCAGAAAGTTTTAAAAAAATAATTGACTCAAAATTAAGCGAAAATAAGTCTATTTATTTTCCATCATGGCCAGAAACACTTGGTAAACCAAAAAATTTTAAAATTAAAAAAAAAAAAGACAAAATTAATATTGTTTTTACTGGAAATATTGGAGAAGCTCAAAATTTTGAAAATGTTTTTAAAGTAGTTAAATATTTTAAGACTAATAAAAAAATTCATTGGACCATTGTTGGATCAGGAAGAAAATTAAATATATTTAGAAAAAATTCAATTAGATATAAAATTAAAAATATTGATTTCTACGGAAATCAACCAATTGAAAATATCTCAGCATTTCACTCTGTGGCTGATATTTTACTGATTTCTTTAAAAAAAGGAAAAGCTTTATCTGCTACAATTCCTGGGAAATTACAAACATATTTAAATTCAAATAAATACGTTTTAGGAATGATAGATGGAGAAGCAAAAAAATTAATCAGTATTAGTCAAGCAGGAGAGTGTGTAGATCCTAATAATGTAAGAGGAGTGATAAATTTAATAGAAAAAATAATTATAAATAAAAAAATGATTTTTTCTAAGCGGTCGCAAATTGATACTAAAATTTTTGTTAAAAGAAATTTTAATAAAGTAACTTTATTAACGAATCTGATTCATATATTTAAGAAATTATTAAACAGAAAAAATAGTATTAAGTTAATTACAAACGTAAACAAATTACCATTTAGAAAAAACTTTTGTTTGTCAGGACTAAATTTAGCTTTTTTAGGTTATTATAATACAAATACTGTAAAACTGTATGATAACCTTTTTCACTGGCCAGATGGAATCTTTGCAAAAAAGTTTAAAAACAATAAACAGAATTTTATTAAACTTCCAGGAAGAAAACTTATTAGTAATTTAATTTTACCAAAATATATTAAAAATGTTTATATCTTTGGTAATTTATCGAAAAATTCTTATTTGTATTTAAAGAAAAAATTTAGATTAAAAATAATCCATATCAGTTTACCTTATGCTAATGTAAACTATTTGTATAATAATTATTGTAAAAAAAAATTTACAGCTGAAGATTTAATCATACTTACACTACCAACACCCAAACAAGAGCAATTTGCTGAACTAATTTCTACTAATAATAATTTTTATAAAGTTTTATGTGTAGGAGGAGCAATCAGTATGGCATCAGGAGATGAAACACCTGTACCTGAATTTTTAGATAATCTGGGCCTCGAGTTTCTCTGGAGATTAAGGACTGATACTTTTAGAAGAGTTTTTAGATTAGCCCAGTCATTTAGTTCCTATTTACAGGGGGAATTAAATAAAAAATTCTCAGACATAGACATTAAGCTTATTAAATGAATAACCAAATTAATTATATTTGGGCGAGTGACTATTCTAAAAATACAGGGGAGGGAATTTTAGGTAGACTTTTTATAAAAAAAATAATCATCCAAAATAAAAGAATTAAAAATAAAAAATTTATTTTACTTAAAGGATCAAAAAACAAAGATACATTTTTCCACAAATATATTAATCCTTTTAAAGGAGTGTTTTATTTAAGAAAAAATAAAAAAAATAATATAATTTATTTAAATTATTTACCACTTTGGAATTTTATAATTTTTATTTTATTACCTAAAAAGACCATTCTTGGCCCAATCACTGGAGGTGAGTTTAGGAGAAAAGTAGAAGATGCAAATGGATTCATAAGAAAATATATTTTTCCAATAATGTATAAAATTAGTCTTTCAATAATACAAAAAAAATTTACAAATGTAATCTTTTCAACTTCGATTTTAAAGAAATATGTAACTAAAAAAAATTTAAGAAATTGTAAGTTTAATTTTATATTACAAAATTTTAATACTAAAAATACCAAGGTCAAATTTAAAAAAAAATTCGACATAATTATATATAATCGGAACCATGCAACCAAAAAAAATAGTGATCTTAATCAAATGGTTGAAAAGATTTATCATTCCAATTTAAAAACTATTATTTTTGGGGATAAATTAAACTTTAAACCCAATAAAAGATTTATATATAAAGGTTTTGTTGATAGAAACGTAATTATAAAATACCTAAAAAAATCACATTATGTAATTAATAATCAAGAGAATTATTACAGTTTGTTTGCTATAGATGCTTATAATTCACAATGTTTAATTTTGTCCGATAAAAATATTTATAAAGAAAAAAATATAAGTAAAAATTTTATTAATATGAGTTTTAAAAATTTTAATTATAAATTATTAAAAAATAAGAAATTTATAATCAAAGATAAATATTTTTTTCAATATGTAAATTCAAATAATAATAAAACAAATACTTTATTAGGATAAATTAAATGAAAAAAACTTGGTTAATTTTTGGAGGCTCAGGATTTATTGGTACTAATTTAATATTAAAGATTATCAAAAAAAATAAAGTTATTTGCGTAGATAATAGTAAAAAAAATAATCAAATTATTTTGAATTTGCTTAAAAAAAAAGATAAAAAAAACTTTATTTTGATAAATTCTTCAATATCAAATTATTCGTCTATGAAAAAAATATTTTATAAATATGAATTTGATATTATTTTAAATTTAGCAGCAATAACATCTGTTTATGAAACATCAAAAAACGTAAAAAAAACTATTAAAGTAAATATTGATGGTTTTAAAAATATTCTGACTTTAATGGAACAATTTAAAAAAAATAATTTAATTTTTGCAAGTTCATGTGCAGTATATGGTGATACTTTAACTAAAAACAATGAGAACTCAGATTTAAAGCCAAAGTCACTTTATGGTCTATCAAAGGCTAAAAATGAGAAAATAGCCAATCAATTTTTTATTAAATACAAAATTAGTTCTATCGGTCTTAGATTTTCAAATGTATATGGAAAATTTCAATCATTTAACTCTTTATATTCAGCAGTTATTTTAAAATGGATAAAACTAATTAGGGCAAATAAATCGATAATTATTCATAATAATAGAAAAATTTGTAGAGATTTTATTCATATTAATGATGTCATAAAAGCAATAAATTTATCGTCAGATTATTTGTTAGAAAATAAAAAAGTTTTTGAAATTTTTAATATTGCTTCTGGTAAATCTATATCACTAAACAAACTATTAAAAAATATTTTAGATTTTCTTAAAATTAAAAAAAAAAGATTTTATTCATAACATTAAATATAAAAAAACACCTAAGGATAATATAATTGTTTCTAAAGTTTCAATAAATAAACTAATAAACAAGTTATTTTTTAAGCCCAATATAGATATTAAAAGAGGACTACGTCTAAGCTATCTTAAGGGTTAACTTAATGTAAAAATAAGAAATAATAAAAAGAAAGAAATCTATGCCAAATACTAAAAAGCTGTTTTCAAATAAAGATCTAAATAAAACGAATGATAAAATACAAAATGAGGTAACTAAGTAAACATTAGTACCTTTAAAAACATCCTTAAATTTAAATAAACATAAAATTAAAAGTTTAATAGATTTAAAATATATAAATAGAATAAATAACAATCCTATTATTCCTGCAGATAATAAAGAATACAAAATGGCATTTGAACTATTGTTTCCCCACGATGCATGTAAATCATTTTTTAAATATTTTGTGATTAAGTATCTATCCGCTTGAGGACCAAAACCAATAATATACTTATTTTCAATCAGAATTTTAAAACAACTTTCCCATATCTGAAATCGACCAGAAGAGTATTCGTTTAACTGCTGTGAGGTGTCTTTTAATAGATTTTTATTAGAGGTGTCTTTTAATAGATTTTTATTAATTGAATCTTCTGGTAATAGTGATCTTTTTTTCCCCTCTATTTGTTTATAATGTTGATCACCAAATTTATCAATAATTTCGGTATTTGCAAAAAAACTCCTAATCATTTCAAGGTTTGGTTTATAAACTTGCTCGTAAATAAGTATAGGTAATATAAATAAAAAAAAAATTATAAAAATTTTCTTAAAAAATTTAACATTAAAAAAAATAAGGAATATTAATAAAAATATTAATAAACCAAGAAGTGCACCACGACTTTGAAGAGCCCACATATTAAAACAACATATAAAACAAAATAAGTAACTAATATATTGACTGAGTTTACTTATATTTTTCTTATAAAAGCTTAAAGTCAAAGATAAAATAAAAAGTATCAATACTACTCGTGACAGACCAGTCACTCTTGGATTTGGCTGACCAAAGTGATTTCCTATAGGGTTAAGTGTTGATGAACTATATAAATAATCATTATATTTATTTCCAAATGACTCTAAATATAATTCTATTAAAAAATAGGAAGATGATATTAAGAAAAAAAATACTAAAAATATAAAAAAAAATTCAATAAACCTTTTTTTTGACTCAGTTTTTACTAAATTAATAATTAATAACGAAGATATTGAGGCTAAAAGTAACGCAACGCTATCAAATATTTGTGGGGAGTGAACATCTAAAATTTTCTGGTCTCTTTCATAAATAAACAAGCAAAGAAATTGGACTGTGAGATAGATAATAAATATCTTACTTTCAATATTTATTTTTGATTTAGAAGATATAGTTATAAAGGTAGTGATTACTATTATTAAATAGATAATTAAATATCTATAAACATTTAAAATAGAAAAAAAATTGTTAATTAAACTGTCTGTAAATTCAAATCTTTGGATATGATAAATTCCTGAATTAATTGATAAAAAGATGTTAACTATTAAAAATAAATAGAAAGCAAATCCGTATCTATCGCTTTTAAAAGTAAATATTTTAATCTTTGAATTCATACTTATCACATTATATATATCTTATTTACCTTAATTATATGAAATTCTTAAACATAGAAGACAACAAAGCTCTTAAATTCACTTTAATTTTTTTACCACTATTTATAATTTTTAGCAGATTTTTAGCAGATTTTTATATTTCTTGTTTAGCTCTTTTTTTCTTAACTCATTGTGTTTATTTTAAAAAATTAGAGCTAAAAAATACTTTTGTTATTATTCTTTTAATATTTTATTTATACCTACTGGTAAATTCTTTTTTTTCGTTTGATATTAAAATTTCTTTAACAAAAAGTATCCCTTATTTTAGATTCATTTTTTTTTCATTAGTATTAACCCTGATTTTTTTAAAAAATTTGGATGCTACAAATTTATTGTTAAAATCTTTTTTAGTATCTCATACAATATTGTTTTTAGACTCTACACTTCAGTTTTATACTGGACAAAATATTTATGGATCAGAAATATTGAATGGAAGAGTGTCAAGTTTTTTTGATGATGAATTAGTTTTAGGATCTTATGTAGCAAAATGCCTTCCTATAATTTTATCATTAATAATTTTAAATAAAGATAAATATTCTGTTAAATATGAATACTACTTTATAATTATATCTTTAATTATGTCTTTTTATAGTTCTCAAAGAGTTGGTTTCTTTAGTTGTGTCTTAATTTCGATTTTCTATTTTTCAATCTCTGTTTCCTACAAAAAGATTTTTATTTTTATTTTAATTGTTGTAGGTGGGTTTTATTCTGCGTCGCACTTAAATTCTAAAAATTATGATAGACTCTTTGTTCATACATTTGAGCAATTTAAAAGTTCAACTAATTATATTTGGCCAAGTTTTAGGCACGAATTGCATGCAGCAACAGCAATTAGTATGTTTAAAGATAGAATTATTCTTGGACACGGTCTTTATGCTTTTAGGTATTTGTGTTCAGATCCAAAATTTGTTCCAAAAAAATTATTAAAAGAAAATAATTATTTTTATTCACCTGATGAGGGTATTTTTTTGAAAGAAAACAATTCATATTATTTGATATACAGTAATGGAGAGAAAAAAGAATTATCTCATAAAGGATTTTATTTTTATGAAAACTCAAATAAAATTGGTCTTAAAGTTAAAAAAGGAGAAAAATTATTTTCTAATTATGAATATCCAAATGGATGTAATACTCATCCCCATAATTTTCATATACAGTTTTTAGCCGAATTAGGAATTGTTGGATATTTATTTTTATTTATTTTCTTCTTTTATTTATTAATAGAAATTTCAAAATTTATATTTAAAGGTTTCGTAAACAAAAATTATTTTTCTGATATGAAAAAAGGTTATTTAATATCTATTTTTGGTCTATTTTTACATTTATTTCCACTAATACCATCTGGTAATTTTTTTAACAATTGGATCTCTATAATCTTTTACACTAATATTGCTTTATTTTTATTGTATAAGAAAAAAGCCGCATTATGATTTTTTTTTTTTTAATAATCATAAATACTATTTTATTTTTAAATTTTGAAAAAATTTCTAATAAATTAGATTTATTCGATACACCTGATTTAAGTAGAAAAATACACATAAAACCAATAGCAAATATTGGAGGAATACTAATATTTTTAAATATTATAATTATAATAATTTATCAATTTTATACAGGACAAAACAAAACTATCTTTTTTGATCTATTTCCATATTTAACATTAATGTTTATTATTGGATTAGTGGATGATCGGATAGATTTACAACCTAATTTAAAATTATTTTTATTTTTGATAGTAATCTTATTTTTAATCACAAAAAATGAACTTTATCTAATCAGTTATTTAAAATTCTCTTTTATGGACTCTAATTTAGAATTAGGATTTATCTCATATATTTTCACTGTTTTTTGTTTTTTAGCTTTCATAAACGCAATAAACATGTTTGATGGAATTAATCTACATTCTAGTATTTATATAATTTTTGTATTAACTCTATTTTTATTAAAAAATTATTACGTACAGTTATGCATAACAATTTTAATACCAATATTATTTTTCAGTATTTTAAACTTTAAAAACAAATGTTTCATTGGAAATAATGGAACGTATTTAATATCGTTTATTTTTTCATGTCTATTTATATCCTCATACAACAAAATAAATCTATTTTTACCTGAGGAAATTTTTCTAATAATGTTCCTACCTGGTATGGAATTAATTAGATTAACATTTTCAAGAATTTTAAAAAAAAAACATCCTTTTAAAGGGGATAAAAATCACATTCATCACTTATTATTAAAAAAATATAATTACATTAAAACAATTTTTATATCCTCATTATTAGTAATCACACCTTACTTAACATCAAAAATTATTAATGATTACTTTTTAATGATAATCTTAATTTTTACATTTATATATATTTATTCTATATTTTATTTAAAAAAGTCTACTACAAAATAATGTTAAAAAGTTTTTTCAGAACTTTAATAGATTTTCTTTATTTTTTCTTTAGCTTTTTTCCCTACCAATTTAGAAAAAAAATTACGAATTATTTAGTCTATAAAATTAACATCGAAAATAAACCTGGTCAATTCAGATATTTCAAAGAAAAGGAACCAAAAAAAAAAAATTACAATTTTTGATGTAGGAAGTTTTGACGGCAGAAGCATAGATGAATTTTTATCTAAAAAAAGTAATGTCATAATACATGCTTTTGAACCAAACCCTTATCTATTTCAAAAATTATCAGAAAAATATAAAAAAGATAACAGGATAATATTAAATAAAGTTGCATTAAATAATAACAATGAATCAAGAAGTTTTTATATTAATTCATTTGAAGAGACATCAAGTCTAAATCGTTTAAATTCAAAAAGAGAAAGAAAAGACAAAAACTTCACTAAAAATACATTAAAAGTTAAATGTATGACATTGGATAATTATATAGTTAACAATAAAATAAAAAAAATTGATTTACTTAAGTTAGATACACAAGGTAATGAAAATATGATTCTTAAAGGTGCAAAAAAAAGTCTAAGTGAAGGATTGGTAAAATATATTAAATTAGAAATTATTTTTGAAGATTATTACAATAAACAAACTTATTTCTTTGAATTTGATAAAAACTTTTCTAAAAATAATTATAAATTGGTAAGTCTGGAAGATTTGAAATACTCATCTGATTTTAAATTATTGCAACTAGATGCAATATATAAGCTAAAATAGATGTTTACAAAAGAAACAACTTTAATCATACCAACAAAAAATAGATACACTCTATTAATCAAAACATTAAAAAACCTTAAAAGTCTGAAAGTTAAATTTGATGAGATAATTGTAGTAGATAGTTCTGATATTATTACACATAATAAAATAAAGAAAATATCAAAACAATTTTCTCTCAAAGTTTATAAAAGTAAACCTTCATCATCATTACAAAGAAATATTGGATTAAAAAAAATGAACAAAAAAAATAAATTTTTGATGTTGTTAGATGATGATATTATCTTTCAAAATAATTCATTTAAAAATATGAATTCTAATATAATTTCTAATCAAAATAAGAAAATAATTGGCTTTGCTTTTTGCCAAAAAAGTAAAACGGAAAATAATTTTTTTGAAAAATTAAAAAATTCAAAATTTTCTCAAATATTAGGTCTTTATAGTTCAAAACCAGGGGTAGTTTTAAGAAGTGGATGGCATACAAAAATATATCAAAAAAAGGAAAATTATTTCACAGATTGGCTTCCAACAGCTGCAACTATCTTTGAAAAAAAATATGTTACAAATTTATTTGATATAAATTTTGGTCAATATAGTTATTTAGAAGATTTAGATTTTTCTGTAAGTTTAAAAAAAAATTATAATTTTTTAGTAGTATCAAGTGCTCTTTTTATACATAAAGATGAAAAAATAAGAAATAATTTTAATTTTGGATATTACGAAATAATTAATAGGTGTAGATTTGTAAAAAAAAATAAATTAAATTTTATATATTTTTATTATATTTGTTTTATAAAAATTTTTACTAATTTTTTGGGAATACTTATTCGTCCAATTTCCGTGCAAAAATGTTTAGGTAACTTATTAGGATTATTTTTTACAATCAAAATAATTTTTAGCGATAAATGAAAAATATATTAATTATTGAGTCTGAGTTTTCAGGCCATTATCTCACAGGTTATATCAAATATGTTTTAAGAGCACTAAAAGATAAAAAAAAAATAAATATCATATTATTAATTTCAGATCTATCTCTCTCAAAAGGTAAAGGAGCTCTTAAAATTTTAAAAGATGAAAAAGTTAACTTTAAAATTCAAACTTTCTCTTATATCTATGTGAAAAACTTTTCGAAGGTTTCGTTAATAAAATATCAATTTAATTTTTATTTTAAAATAAAAAAAGAATTTAAAAAATTAAACAAAATTTATATGTTTGATCATATTTTTTTAAGCTCAATCCAAAGATTTGATAAGGCTTTGTCTATATTAGGGAGCCCCTTTGAAAATACAAAATTTTCAGGAGTAATCCTAGGTATGAAATTTCATCTTGAAAAATACAAATTTCAATATAATGAGACAAGTTCTATAATATCCAAATATTTATTCTACAAACTTTTAAAAATAAAATATTTGAAATTTTTAATAACCAATGATGTTTTATTAAAAAATCATCTTAATAAATATAAAAAAAATTTAAAAAATAAATTAATTTTTCTTCATGATCCTAAGGAATTTAGGTATAAATTAGGTAAAAGAAAGGCTAGAGACCTTTTAAGATTGAGCTCTAAATCATTTGTAATTTTGGTTTATGGCTCAATAATAGACTCAAAGGGTATAATACAGTTACTAGATATTTTTAAAAATAAAATAAATCTTGATGTAAAAGTAATAATTGCTGGAGATCAGTTTGATCAGATCAAATATTATTTAAAAAAAAAATTTGTCAGAAATCTTATCAAAAATAATCAAGTACAAATAATTTCTGGATGGCAGAACGAATATAACGAGGCCAAACTTTTTTTTGGTGCGGATGTAATTTGGATAGGATACGAGGATTACCCTTTTCCAAGTGGCGTTTTATATCAAAGTATAGCAGCAAATAGACCAGCAATAATATCAAACAATGGTTTTATATTCTATTTAAATAAAATATATAAGGTTGGTCATTTAGTAAATATAAATAATCCTAAAGACATTATTCATAAACTTTACGATTTAAAAAATAATAAAAAAAATATTAAATTACAAAAAGCAATAAAGCATTTTCATCAAATTTCTAAACCAGATAATTGGGTAAATGTTTTTAAAAAAAATATATTTAAATAGTATTATGAGAAAATATTTATTTATAAATTACTATGATGAAAAAAATAAAGATAGAAAAAATGAGTATCTTTTTTGTGTCCAAAAAAATTTAAACCTTAATTTTATTGATAAAATTTTTATATATATTAATAAAAAAATAAACAGAAAAGATTTACTAAACCTCAAAAATTCAGAGAAATTATATTTCATACATACAGAGGATAGATTTGATTTTTCTGACGTAATTTTATATTGCAAAAAAAAACTCAAAGAGAAATGTATAATTATAATAGTAAATTTAGATATCTTTTTAGAGGACTCACCAGAATGGGAGAATATTTTTGAAGATTTTTTTGCAGTTGGAACAAAAGAAAAAGCGTTAGTTTGCTCTAGAAATAATTATATGGTTGAAAAACTCCCAATAGAAACTAAATATTTTGAGAAATTATCATGGGACAGAGGAGATTTCTGCGATGCTTGGGTCTTTAAATTTCCATTTAAAGAAAATTTTTTAGACGAAAATTTTAAATTTAGTGTGGGAAATGCACCTGGTTGTGATGGTTTAATGATGGGTTTAATGAGTAAATATTATAAGACCTTTTCTTGGGGAAAAAAATATAAAATCCTACATTACGATATTTGCAGAAAAACAAAAATTAATTCATCAAAATTTAATTTTTATATTTCCTCAAAGATATCTGGTAAGAAGGTTTCTTTTATACTAAATGATAGAGCAGATATTACACCAACCGCAAGAATGAATGAATGGTATAGAATACCTAATAATCAAAATTGGGATGAAATACTAAAGGAAAATAGAAACCCAGTTATATATAAATCAAGATTAAATTCAAAAAGCAAACTTAGAAATAAAATTTCTTTAATTTATCACCTCATATTGTTTAGGTTAAGTCAATTTATCTATAAAATTAACAATCTGATAAAATGAATACATATTTCTTATCTATCATTTTCATTTCATTTGCTTTTTTAATTTCATACTCCATAGGCTTGATAACATTAAGATTAATTCAAAAAATAACTTTAAAAGATATTAAAAGATTTGAAATAGTTATTCTTCCAATCGGTTTTGGAATAATTTCATTAATTTCTAATTATTTATATTTTTATTTTAATCTATCCTCGAAGAATATTGCCTTATTAATTGTATTTTTAGCCATAATTTCTTTATTAATTAATTTACTATTTTTTAAATTTATAAAAGTGAGTAATACAGAAATTTTATCTCTTTTTATAATTTCTTCTATTTTTATAGTCTTTTTATTATTTAAGGGGGAACAATTTTTTATTTTTAGAGGTAATCATTGGGATAGTATTAATTATTTATCCACTGCACTTTCAATTAGAGATTATAATTATTTAGATATATTCAGTCTCAGAGATAAAAATATCTTACCATCAGATGCCTATATATATACTGGTGATTTAATTTATAGACCTCTTGTTAAATTATTATTAAGTTTTTTTCTAAATTTCAAAATTGAAAGTTATTTTTTTTCATATTGTTTGTTTAAAATATTTTTAATTTGTAATATTTTCCTTGCTTGTAAATTTTTTTTAAAAAATTTAAATATAAAAAATAATTTAATTTATTCCTTTACTTTTATTTTTAGCTTTTGGTTAATATATATTATAGAAATTGATGCACTTTCACACTTAGCATCTTTTTCATTTTTTATCATAGGAATATCATTAGTTATAAATAAAAATAAAACAGAAATATTTAAAAACAAAAATTATGAGATTTTATTTTTCATAAATTCAATTTTAGTTTTAACTATTTATTCAGAAATTTTTTTAGTCTACCTTTATATTATATTAATATTTTTGTTATTAAACTTTGGCTTTAAAACTACTTTAAGAAATCTTTTTAATAAAAAATTAATAACAATTATATTGTTTTTGATATTAACTATTCCAACTTATGAGCTTACTTATAAAGTAATTTACTTAAATATTGTTGGTGGCGTTGTTAATTCTAATGTTGATTGGTGGGGTTATTATGGTTCTTTTATACTTGGTAAAATTGATAATTTTACCGATTTAGATGGAGTAAATATAATTAAAAATACATTTGCATCACATGGTTTCAGCTATAAAACGTTCATTTCGATCGTAAGTTTTGTTAAAGACCAAAATCTAATATTTACACCATTTAATATCCTACCATCTTTCTTCGGATTTTATTTTTTAACTAATTTAAATGTTAATTTTATTTTGAATTTTCTAATAAGTATTTTTTTAAATATTATTATTATTAGAATAATTTATACAAACTTTAAAGAATATAAAGTATATAAAAATTTTAAAAATACATTTGTAATAGCTACAGCAATATCTTTTTTTTCAATTTCTATTTTCTCTTTAATTTTAAACCTAAATGTGTGGATAATTATTAAGATTTATACTTATTTGTCTTTTTTTATTTTTTTATTTTTAATTTCTAATTCAAAAATTTTTGCTAATAAAAAATTAAATTTTAGTTTTTCAATTGTATTAATATTAATTATGTTGTCATTTCCTGTATATAAATATAATGAGTTTAATTTTGGTATTGGTAAATTAGATAACTTTCCCTCAATATTAAACCCTGAGTTAAAAAAGAATATTAATTGGATCACTGACCCAGATAAAGTCAAGAGTTGCACTTTAATAAAATTCTACAATAAAAATAAAATAATTTTAAATTACCTTTCAGTAAAATTTAAATCAGATGGATTTAATCATATAGATCAAGGTACTTTTCTTAACACCAGACAATTAAAAAATGATAGGAATTGTGAATTAATATTAGAAAAGCGTAGTTTTATTATAAAAGATGTTTATTAATTAACTTAAATGAGAATATCAATTGTAGTGCCTGTTTTTAATGAGGACGTAAATATAGAGCCTTTTTTCAATAGAACTGTAGAAGTTTTAAATAAATTAACAAACGAATATGAGATTATTTTTTCCTTAGACCCGTCAAGTGATAAAACAGAGGAAAAACTTTTAAATTTAGCTGAAAAGCATAAAAAAATTAAAATAATAAAACTTTCTAGAAGATTTGGCCAACCAGCTGCGACTATTGCAGGTATTAATAACTCTTCTGGTGATTGTTGTGTAATTATTGATGTAGATCTTCAAGATCCTCCAGAGTTAATAGAGGAGATGTATAAAAAATTTATTGAAGGATATGAAGTAGTTTTGGCGAAAAGAAAAAATAGAAAAGGAGAAACTATATTAAAGAAGATTGTAGCTAGTATAGGATATAAGATAATAAATTTATTTAGTGAAATTGAAATTCCTGTTGACACTGGAGATTTTAGACTTATTTCTAAAAAAGTTGTAAATCAACTAAGAGAAATGAAAGAACCTCACAATTTTTTAAGGGGTATGGTTGCATATATAGGTTATAGACAAATTGAAATTTTATATGATAGAGATCAGAGATTTAGTGGAGACACAAAATACAATAAATATTTTGGATCAATCAAGATAGCTTTAAATGGTTTGCTAGGTTTTAGTTCAAAACCTTTACATATTATGACATTTACAGGTTTTACCTTATCAATTTTAAGTTTCTCTATCGGCTTGTGGTACTTAATACAAAAATTATTAGGAGAAAATTACACCCCCGGTTTACCAACAAATGTCTTATTAATAACATTCTTTTCCGGTGTCCAACTTTTAGCTTTAGGATTGATTGGTGAATATATCGGTAGAATTTATGATCAAGTGAAGCAAAGACCGCCTTATATAATTGAAAAAAAAATAAACTTTGATCATAAAAATGAAAAATAATAATCCTAAAGTTTTGATTACTGGATGTGCTGGTTTCATAGGAAGTAATTTTGTTAAAAGTTTAATTAATAAAAACTACAACCTTATAGGTGTTGATAATTTAAGAACAGGAAAAGAAAAATTTATTGTTGATTTTAAAAAAAAAAAAAATTTCAAATTTAAAAAATTAGATTTGTTAAATAAAAAAGACTTAGATAAATTATTTAAAGAAAAATTTGAAATTATTTTTCACTTTGCAGCTAATGCTGATGTGAGACTAGGTCACAAAAATCCTTTAAGTGACCTGCAGTATAATACAATAATGACTTCAAATTTACTGGAAAAATGTAGAGAGAAAAGAATTAAAAAATTTATTTTTTGCTCAACAGGATCAATATATGGTGAAACAAAGATCATACCCACACCTGAAAATGCTGAATTCCCCATTCAAACATCAATGTATGGAGCGTCTAAGTTAGCGTGTGAGGGTTTAATTCAAGCATATTCAGAAGCTTATAATTTACAGTGTTATATTTACAGATTTGTATCTATTTTAGGACCTAATTACACCCATGGCCATGTTATAGATTTTTACAATAAATTATTAAAAAATAAAAATATACTTAAAGTCCTCGGGGATGGAAATCAAAGAAAATCATACCTTCATGTCAATGATTGTGTAAGAGCGATCAATCAAACAATTAAGTCAGAAAAAAAAAAAATAAATATTTTTAATCTTGGAACTAATCAAACTATTACAGTTAAAGATTCAATCAGAACTATATGCAAATATCTTAAACTAAATCCTAAAATTATTTTTAGTGGAGGAAAAAGGGGTTGGATTGGTGACGTTCCTCATATTCATTTAAAAATAAATAAGGTTAAAAAAACCGGATGGAAACCAAAATACTCAATTAAAGATAGTATAATTGATACACTTAATTATTTGAAAAATGAAAAATAGAAAATATGTTATTATATCAGGTGCAAATAGTGGCTTAGGAAAATCGCTCGCTGAAAATTTTTTAAAGGATGGTGATCATGTACTATTATTATTTAGAAAAAAAATAAATAAAAGTTATTTTTTAAAATTTAAGAATAAAAAACAAATTTTAATTTTTTATAAGTTAGATTTGATTAATCGAAATGAAATCAAAAAATTTATTTTATTTTTAAAAAGTAATTTTAAATATGCCAATGTTTTAATTAATAATGCTGCAGATATTGGACCAATGGGTTTATTTCATATAAATAACTTTACTAAATGGAGCAATAATATATTGATAAACTTAGTAAATACTGCATTTCTAATACAAAAAATTATCCCAATTTTTATAAAAAAAAAATCATTTATAGTTAATATTTCTGGTGGTGGATCCACAAAATATCGAGAATTTTTTTCAGCGTATAGTGTATCCAAGACAGGTATAGTTAGATTGACAGAAAACTTGTCAAAAGAGTACTCAAAAACTATGATTAAATTTTTTGCAATTTCTCCAGGTGTTATGAAAACTAAAATGTTTTTTAAAACAAATTTAAAAAAATATGTAAAAAATAAATCAAAAACATTATCTTTCACAGAACCTAAAAACAATTATGAATTAATTAAATTATTATTAAATGAAAAAGGAAGTAAACTTTCAGGAAAACTTTTTAGTGTGAAGTGGGATAATTGGAATAGTCAAGTATTTATCAAAAAAGTAAAAGCTAACCAAGAGTTATTAACCTTAAGAAGAAAAATATGAAATTTAAAGTTGGTATAATTGGCTGTGGTTTAATTGGAAAAAAAAGATTTAAAAATATTGGAAATTACGGTTATGTTACATCTTTATGTGATAAAAATATACATAAAGCTAAAAAATTAGCAAAAGATACAAAAAATAAAATTCTTATATATGATAAATGGAGAAATCTAATTGATAAAAACAATGCAGATATAATCATAATATCTACAGTGCATTCTGAATTGGCTAAAATATTACTTTATTGCATCAAGAAAAATAAACATGTTTTGGTTGAAAAACCTGGAGCAATCAATCCTGGAGACTTACTTAAAGCAAAAAATCTATTAATAAAAAAAAAATTGGTTGTGCATGTTGGTTATAATCACAGATTCCTTAATTCTATATTAAAAGCATTAGAGATATTAAAGAAAAAAACCATTGGAGATCTTATGTATATCAAATCTTCTTATGGTCATGGGGGTCGGCTTAATTACGAAAAAGAATGGAGAATGAAACCAAGTATTTCTGGTGGAGGTGAATTAATTGATCAAGGATCGCACATAATTGATTTGTCAAATTTAATTTTAGGTGATCCAAAAAAACTAAGCACTAAATTGACAACTAGCTTTTGGAAAACTAAAGTTGATGATAATGCGTTTTTAACATTGATATATAAAAATAATAAAATTGCATTTTTACACGCATCTTGCTCTGAATGGAAAAATAACTTTGAATTTCAAATTTATGGTAAAAAAGGAAAAATTTTCATTTCAGGAAAAGGAGGAAGTTATGGAAATGAAAAACTTATTCTTTATAAAATGAAAAAAAAAATGGGTAAGCCATCTGAAAAATATTTTTATTTTAATGAAAAAAAATCTAATTCTTGGAAAAATGAAATCAATTACTTCTATGATTTAATTATTAAAAAAAAATTTTCAAATAATTTAAACTCATCCTACAAAACTCTAAAATTTATAAAAAATATTTATAAATCAAATAATTATGATAATTGTTCGTAGTCCATTAAGGATATCATTAGGTGGTGGAGGGACTGATCTGCCGTCTTTTTATAAATTAAATCATGGTTTTGTTGTTTCAGCGGCAATAAACAAGTATGTTTTTACGTCAATAACAAGACCGTTTGAGCCCGGATATTATTTAAAGTATTCATCTACAGAAAATGTAAAAGATATTTCTAGAATTAAACATCCAATAATTAGAGAAGTTTTGATTGAAGAAAAAGTAGGTAATTTACCTTTAGAAATAACAACTTTAGCTGACATACCATCTGGCACCGGCTTAGGATCTTCTGGCAGCTTTACTTCATCTTTAATAAAAGCCTTATACGAGTATAGGGGAAAAAAAATTAGTAAACAAACTCTTGCAGAAAAATCTTGTGAAATTGAAATAAATAAACTGAAGGATCCAGTTGGCAAACAAGATCAGTATATAGCAACTTTTGGAGGAATAAAATCATTTGATTTTTATAAGAATGAGAAAGTGGCAGTAAAAAATTTAAAGATAGAAAAAAATGCGTTAATTAAATTTGAAAAAAACTTATTAATGTTTTTTACTGGGCAAACAAGAGCATCTAAAAAAATTTTAATTAATCAAAAAAATAAAACAGAGATGAATAATAAAAATATGATTGAAAATCTTATTAAGGTAAAAAAAATGGGCTATGAAGTCAAAAATACTTTGGAAAAGGGTGATTTTGATAATTTTGGAGAAATAATGAATAGACATTGGTTTGAAAAAAAAAAAAGATCTAATGAGATGACTAATTTTTTTATAGAGAGCTTATATGATGGAGCTTTAAAAAATGGAGCTATTGGAGGAAAGTTGGTTGGTGCAGGTGGAGGTGGATTTTTATTGTTTTATTGTAATAATAAACAGAAGTTAAAAAATTATTTTAAAAAAAAAAATATCGAGGAAGTAGAATTTAAATTTGAATTTAACGGAACTCAATTAATAATGAAATGATTGATACAGCAGTTATTCTTGCTGGTGGTAAAGCAAAAAGGTTAAAAAATATTACAAAGAATATTCCCAAAAGTCTATTAATGTTTAAAAATAGACCATTCCTGTATTACCAATTAAATCTCTTGAAAAGAAATGATATAAAAAAAGTTATAATTTGTACAGGACATCATTCAGAACAAATTGAAAATTATATAAAAAAATTAAAATTTAATTTAAATATTTTTATTTCAAAAGATGGTAACTTTCCTTTGGGTACTGGAGGTGCATTACTTAAAGCGATGAAAAGAATTAAAAAAAATTTTTTTTTGATTTATGGTGATTCTTACTTACCAATAAATTTTCAAAAACTATCAAAGTGTTTTAAAAAAAATCCCTCAGATATAATGTTATCTGTGTATAAAAATCGTAATACATTAGATAAATCTAATATTTTAATCAAAAATAACTATCTTCTTTATAAAAAAGGAACTAAAAATAAAGACTACAAATACATAGATTATGGCTTATCAATATTTGGAAAGAATTGCATAAAACTCTTTCCAAAAAAACAATCTTTTGATTTATCAGATATTTTCTATAGTTTATCAAAAAAAAAACTAATTTCTTATAAAATTGTTAATCAAAGATTTTATGAAATTGGTTCAATTAAAGGTATAAAAGATTTTAAAAATTATTTAAACAAATGAGATTTATTAAAAATTTTCTAGAAGAATCAAAATATGTTATTGATCAAATAGATGTACTCCAACTAAATAAAATTATTAATTTAATAAAAATCATTAAAAAAGAAAATGGAAGAATTTTTTTTATTGGTGTTGGAGGAAGTGCTGCAAATTGTTCGCATGCTGTTAATGATTTTCGAAAAATATTAGGTATTGAATGTTACACCCCTGTAGACAATGTATCTGAATTGACAGCAAGGACAAATGACGAGGGGTGGGAAACTGTTTTTGAAAGATGGTTACAAACAAGTAATTTATCTAAAAAGGATTTAATTTTTGTGTTCTCAGTGGGTGGTGGAAGCTCGAAAAAAAAAGTAAGTATGAACATAATTAAAGCTCTGAAATTTGCCAAAAAAAAAGGATCAAAAATATGTGGTGTGGTTGGAGATCTTAAGGGTTACACTACCAAAGTTTCAGATGCGTGTATCAAAATTAAAGTTAAATATAAAAATAATATAACTCCACAAACAGAGGCTTTTCAAGCTGTTATCTGGCATTTAATTGTATCGCATCCCAATTTAAAAAAATTCAAAACGAAGTGGTAAAAAACCTTAAGATCAACAAAGCTATTTTTTTAGATAGAGATGGAGTTATAATAAAGGCTCCAACTGTTAAAAAAAAACCAAAATCTATTAATTCTATTAATCAAATAAAAATTTTTTATAAAAATAAGCAAGCGATAAAGAAATTGAGTAAATATTATAAAATTATAGTAATTACTAATCAACCTGATGTTGCTAGAAATAAAATTCAAAAAAAAACTATTAATGACATAAATTCAATTTTAATAAGAAAGCTAGCAATAAATAAAATATACACCTGTTTTCATGATAATAAGGATAAGTGTGATTGTAGAAAACCTAAAATAGGAAATATTCTTAAAGCTAAAAAAAAATATAATCTAGATTTAAAAAAATCATATTTTATTGGTGATAGAAATTCAGATATGGTTGCAGGAAATAGAGCGGGTTGTGTTAATTTTTTTATAGACAGAAATTATGATGAAATTAAACCAGGTAAAAAAAGTTGCAACTATACTAAGTCGCTATATTCTGCTAGTATAAAAATACTTAAAAATGAAAAAAATTAACAATCTAAAAATTAAAATTTTTGCAGATGGCGCAGATATTAAAAAGATTACACATTTAAATAAATTAAAATATATTTCTGGATTTACAACAAATCCATCGTTGATGAAAAACTCAAATGTAAAGAATTATGAAACTTTCTCAAAAAAATTGTTAAATATTGTAAAAAACAAGCCTATTTCGTTTGAAGTTACGTCTGATAATTTAAAACAGATTGAAAAACAAGCTTATAAAATAAATAGTTGGTCTAATAATGTCTTTGTAAAAATTCCTTTTACTAATTCAAAAGGAAAAAAAAATTTAAAATTAATAAAAAAATTATCTAATAATAATATTAAACTAAACGTTACATCATTATTCACATATGATCAGGTTAGAGAGGTTTACAGAGTTTTAAATAAAAGAACTGAGTCATACCTTTCAATATTTGCTGGGAGGATTGCGGACACTGGTGTTGACCCAAGTATTACAATCAGTAGAGCTGTTAAATTAGCGAAACAAACAAAAAAAATTAAAATTTTATGGGCAAGCTGTAGAGAGGTTTATAGCATATTTACGGCTGACAAACTTAAATGCCATATTATTACTGTTCCATATAGTTTGTTATCAAAATTTAAATTATTAGGAAAAAATTTAAATAAGTATTCTGTTGAGACTTCAAAAGATTTTTTTAAAGATTCAAAAAATATCAAATTTAATTTTTAATTATTTAATTTTAATTATTGCTTCTTGGCCAAAATCAGAAAATGCAATAAATTCAAAAAAATCCTCATCAAATTCTTCAGTTAAGGCTTTATATTCATTGTTTTCCCAACCTGGGTAATTATACATTTCATCAAAAATAATTATTGATCCACTTTTTAAAAAAGGCTTTATATTTTTAAGAATAAATTTCGTTGTTTCATAAGTATCAATATCAATGTGTACAAAAATAACTTTTTGGTTTTTCTCAGTCAAAAAATTACAGAGGGTATCTTGAATCCAACCTTTAATAATTCTTACATTTTTATTTACCTTTGGGATATTCCCTTTTAAATCAAAAGTGGAGGCTTGAGCCATAGTACCAGGCCAATCTTCTTTTAAACCTTCAAAACTATCAAAACCATAAATATTTTTATTTTTTAAGAAAGAGGATAGCAAATTAATACTTTTACCCTTAAATACACCTAACTCCATAAATAAGTCTTCATCATCATAATTTTTTTGAGCCTCTTTAATTCCAAATATAAGTCCATTATTTTTTTTAAAAAATATTGAAGAAGGAAAATATTTTTTAAATGTTTGGTAGGAATTTTCTAAGCTTTCTTCTTGAAAGCGCTCAAAAGGAGATTTTCTAATTAGGTTATAATTTCTAATTACACCCAAAGTATTCTCTCTTAATCTAAACAGGAATGTCAATAATTGTTGTCTTATTATTTTGTACATTTAGATAAAGTCTTTATCTTTTTTTCATTTTTATCATAAGGTGTTCACCAATATTTTTTTTTAAAGCATTAAATATTTTTTTTGGCATCATTTTAAAATACGGCAGCTTTTCATACAAACCTTTTTTGTATTTATTTATCTTATATGGAAAAATAAAATCTTGATATTGTTCAACTATTTTAAACTTTTCTGAAAATAAAATTTTTAAATCACTATCGTCAACTTTATGAACTACTGGGCAGCCTTTTTGTCTTTCAAAACGATAAGGTGTGTAATTAAGTAAAAAATTTTTATATGAATTTTTGGCATAAAGCATAACTTTAATGTCAGTTTTTTTATTGGCTAATTTATAGAGGGTATTAAATGCCTTTTTCATATCTTTTGTATGATGAATAACACCAAACGAGTAAATTAAATCAAACTTAATCCTTTTTTTCTTTAAGTATCTCAATAAATTTTTTGGATTTTCACAATTATCCTCAAAAAAAACAGGATTAAATTTATTTAACCCAAGCACATCTACTCTTTTTTTAGTAATTTTGATGGATTCATCTGAATAATCAATGCCTATATAATTTGCACCATGCTTTATAAATTCTGTTGCATCTGTCCCAATACCACAGCCTATTTCTAAAACATTTTTATTTTTATATTTTTTATGTTGCGCAAAAGACAATATGTGCTTTTCCACAAAAAATTTTTTATTTCTCACTTCATTAAAATATTCTTTAGTTAGAAATTTTTTTTGAGAATGATTTATATTGCAAGGTTGCTTATTCCAATATTTTTTAATTTTATTGTAAATTTTTTTATTCATTATAAATTATTTTAGAAAAATTTATTTCAAAATTGGTATATTTAATACTAGAAAGCGAAATAATTGAAAGAAATTAACTAATGTTGCTTTTTTAATTTTTTTAATATAACTAAACTTGAATTATGTCAAAATATCTTATTTGCGGAGCAGGTGGTTTTATTGGAGGTCATTTAGTAAAATCTTTACTAGATGAAGGTCATGAGGTTGTTTGTGCAGACGTAAAACCCCTAGAACTTTGGTTTCAACTCCATGATGAATGTAAAAATTTTAGTTTAGATTTAAAGGAAACAGAGAACTGTGAAAAGGTAATAAATGGAGCTGAATATGTTTATAATATGGCTTGTAACATGGGGGGTATGGGTTTTATTGAAAATAATAAAGCAGATTGCATGCTGTCAGTATTGATAAATACTAATCTTTTAAGATCTTGCATCAAGCATCAGGTCAAAAAATATTTTTTTTCTTCAAGTGCTTGTGTTTACAATGCTTCAAAACAATCTTCTACATTTGTTGAAGGATTGAAGGAAGATGATGCATATCCAGCAATGCCTGAAGATGGATATGGTTGGGAGAAATTATTTAGCGAGAGAATGTGCAGACATTTTTACGAGGATTTTGGCTTAGAAACTAGAGTAGCACGTTATCACAACGTATATGGACCAATGGGCACATACGACGGAGGCAGAGAAAAAGCTCCCGCAGCTCTTTGTAGAAAAATCGTTAAAGCTAAATTAAAAAATATAAATAAAATTGATGTTTGGGGTGATGGTGAACAAACTAGAAGTTTTATGTATATAAGTGATTGTATAGAAGGTACAAAAAAACTTTTTAATAGCGATTGTAGAAAAGTTTTAAATATTGGTTCTGAGGAACAAGTATCTATTAATCAAATGATAGAGATAATTGAGAGTATTTCAAACTTTAAGGTAGAAAAAAACTATCAATTAGATAAACCAAAAGGTGTACGGGGTCGTAATAGCAATAATGACTTAATTAGATCCTCAATTGACTGGGATGCAAAAGTTTCCTTAAAACAGGGATTACAACAGACATATAGTTGGATAGATAGCCAAATAAAGCTGAATATTAATAATAATAAATTTACAAAAAAATATTAAATTAACATTGATTTTTAATAAATAAATTATATACATCTTTTGCCTGGTAATTATTGCGAAAGTGTAATACCCGATCCCATTCCGAACTCGGAAGTCAAGACTTTCAGCGCCAATGGTACTTTGTCTTAAGACATGGAAGAGTAGGACATTGCCAGGCTAAATTCTTAAATGAAAAATCTTTTAGTAGTTACTGGTGGAGCTGGATTTGTTGGTTCAAATCTTATTTCTCTATTATTGAAAGTAACAAAATATAAAATAATAAGTATAGATAATTATTCATCTGGTTATAAAAAAAATCATATTAAAAGTAAAAGAGTCAAATATATTACTGGTAACACATTTAACATTGGAACAATTTTAAATAGTTGTAGGTCTAAAATTAAATCTATCTTTCACTTTGGTGAGTTTGCTAGAATTTTTCAAAGTTTCAAAAAATTTGATGAATGTTATCAATCAAATTCAATTGGATCAAACGCAGTTTTCAAATTTTGTCTCGAAAATAAAATTAAATTAATTTATTCAGCTACCTCTGCAAGTTTAGGCAATAACGGTAATGATAAAAATCTATCACCTTACGCTTTTACTAAATCAAAGAATTTAGAATTATTAGAAAATTTAAAAAAGTGGTTTAATTTCAGATTTGAAGTAATCTTCTTTTACAATGTTTATGGACCAAAGCAAATTAAACTAGGAGATATGGCAACCGTGATTGGAATATTTGAACACCTGTACTTAGAAAAAAAACCTTTAACAATTGTTAAACCTGGAACTCAAACAAGAAGATTCACTCATATTGATGATACTGTTAAAGTCTGTTTTGAAGCTTTTAAGGCAAATAAATGTAAATATTATAGTATTACCAATAAAAATTTACACTCTATTTTAGATGTGGCAAATATGTTTAATTCAAAAATAACTTTTTTAAAACCCAGAAAGGGCGAAAGATATGCTTCAGCTTTGACTAAAATCTCTCATAAAAATAAAATAATTAGAAAATATGGTAAAATACAATTGAAAGATTACATAAGTTCCTTTATTAAACGCCCTGAATATGAAAATTAAAAGTTCTTTAAAATCAATTAAAAAAAGAGATTTAAACTCCAAACTTGTAAGGAGAAGAGGAAGAGTTTACGTGATTAATAAAACTAATCCGAAATTTAAAGCAAGACAGAAGTAATTTTATGGATGATGAAAACCATAAAAATACTTGGAGCAATTTTACAAAATTTGTGATGTGGGGAACAGTCGCGGTTATTGGTGTTTTAGTTTTAATGGCAATATTCCTACTATAAGATCAATGTATGAAAATTGCTTCTATTCTAGAAAATCAAAAAATTGAAAAAAGAGTAGCAATTACTGCTGAGATTGCAAAAAAATATATATCCCTTGGTCTTGAAGTTTCATTACCTGAAAATTATGGAAGTCATCTTGGCATTAAAGATGAACAGTATAAGGAATTAGGAGTATCAATTTCAAAAGATGAAAAAGAAATCATATCTAGTGCAGATATTATTGTTCAATTAGGTTTATTAGAT
>MDTB01015930.1_pt1 | contig 27247 bp, 21 predicted proteins | sample 811161 | NCBI WGS metagenome assembly MDTB01 (sample SAMN05326650, study PRJNA326480) | marine metagenome | isolation source: seawater | place: Mediterranean Sea | collected 2009 | reverse complement strand
TATAAAAAGAAAATTATTTTTTATCCAGAATAACTCACATAGTTCCGAGGTGTTTCATATAAAGTCACAGCTAGTTTATGTTCAGGGTTTAGGTGAGGTTTTAATGCATCGTAAATAACAATTGCAATATTTTCTGCTGTGGGTATTTTACTTTGAAACTCTTGAACTTCTTCATTAAGGTTCTTGTGATCCATCTTATCCTCTACTTCAGCTTTTATTAAATCTTTTAATATTTTCATATCCATTACATAACCTGTCTCTGGGTCAACATCTCCTGTAACATGGACAATTAGCTCATAATTATGACCATGGAAATAAGGGTTAGAACATTTACCAAAAATATTTTCGTTTTGTTGATCAGACCAATCCTTTCTATATAATCTGTGTGCTGCATTGAAATGTGCTTTTCTACTAATTGTTACCATCATTTTCAGTATTAATATATTTATAGAATCGGTTAAAAATAATTTTAAACCAAACAGTAAAATCTTGGGGATTATCTTTTATTGAATTTGTAATCTGTTCAAGACTCATCCATTTCCAGGTAGCCACTTCATTTGGATTGATTATTGGGTTACCGTCAAAATAGCCAAGAAGAATATAATCTAATTCGTGTTCAGTCAAACCATTTTCAAAAGGTGCTTTATATATAAAACTAAAAAGTTCCTCTAAGGGTGTAGAAAATCCCATTTCTTCTTTAAGGCGACGTTTTCCTGCTAATATATTTTCCTCACCTTCTCTTTGATGACTACAACATGTATTCGTCCATAATCCAGGGGAATGATATTTATGCATGGCACGCTGTTGAAGCATTAGTTCTCCTTTATCATTTAAAATAAAAACTGAAAAAGCTCTGTGTAACAATGCTTTTTCATGAGCTTCCATCTTAGGCATAGTGCCAATAGGGTTGTCATTAATATCTACTAATATTACTTTCTCTTGTTTCATGCGATTCAAAATTACCCATAATTTCATCAAAAACCTATTCTCGTTGATTTCCTCAAGGTTATTTGTGATACTTTTGTAAAAATTACAACTATGGGATTTTTAGAGGAAATTAGTAAAAGAAGAACATTTGGAATAATTTCCCATCCAGATGCAGGTAAAACAACTCTTACAGAAAAACTATTACTCTTTGGTGGTGCTATACAAGAAGCAGGAGCTGTCAAGTCAAATAAAATAAAAAAATCAGCTATAAGTGATTTTATGGAAATCGAACGGCAAAGGGGAATTTCAGTTGCAACCTCAGTTTTAGCCTTCGTTTATAAAAATAAAAAAATAAATATTCTTGATACACCTGGACATAAAGATTTTGCTGAAGATACTTTCCGTACTCTTACAGCTGTAGATAGTGTTATTGTTGTAATTGACGTTGCAAAGGGTGTCGAAGAACAAACTGAAAAGTTAGTAAAAGTCTGTAGAATGCGAAATATTCCTATAATTATCTTTATAAATAAATTAGACCGAGAAGGTAAAGATGCTTTTGACCTTTTAGACGAAGTTGAACAAAAACTTGGCTTGAGAGTCACTCCTCTTTCACTACCTATTGGTATGGGTTATGAATTTAAAGGAATTTATAATCTCTGGGAACAAAATACACAGCTTTTTAATGACGATCAAAAACATAAAATTGGGAAAAAAGTCATTTTTGACTCTCTTAAAGATCCCGATCTTGAAGCTACGATTGGAAGTAATCTTTTTATGACTCTAAAGGAGGAATTAGAATTAATTAATGGAGTTTATCCTCGATTTGATCGTACTGATTATTTAGAAGGAAAAATTCAGCCAGTTTTTTTTGGTTCTGCTTTAAATAATTTTGGAGTAGAGGGATTACTTAACTGTTTTATAGAAATCGCTCCTGAACCCCTCCCAAAGCTATCAGAGGAGAGAATGATTAGTCCAAGTGAAAAAAAATTTAGTGGATTTGTGTTCAAAATTCATGCTAATATGGATCCAAACCATCGAGATAGATTAGCCTTTATCAAAATCGTATCTGGTACTTTTGAACGTAATAAACCCTATCTTCACGTTCGGCATAATAAAAAATTAAAATTCTCTTCACCAAATGCATTTTTTGCTGAAAAAAAAGAAATTATAGATATCTCCTTCCCTGGAGACATAGTAGGTCTTCATGACACAGGAAATTTTAAAATTGGTGACACTTTGACTAGCGGTGAAAAACTCAATTTCAAAGGGGTTCCAAGTTTTTCACCTGAGCATTTTCGCTACATAAATAATAATGATCCTATGAGAGCGAAACAACTTTCAAAAGGAATTGATCAACTAATGGACGAAGGGGTAGCACAGTTATTTAAACTTAACCTTAACAGCCGTAAATTAATTGGAACAGTTGGAGCTCTTCAATTTGAAGTAATTCAATACCGCTTACTACATGAGTATGGTGCTAAATGCTCATTTGAAAATCTTAATGTTTACAAAGCATGTTGGGTTGAAGGAGATGAAAAAAGCACTTTATTTCAGGAGTTTATACGTATCAAACAAAAATTTCTAGCAAAGGATAAAAGTGGACAGCTTGTGTTTCTCTCCGACTCACCTTTTTCATTACAAATGGTTCAGGAGCAATATAAAGGCTTAAAATTTCACTTTACCTCAGAGTTTTAGAAGCTGAAATCAGAGATCATTAAAAGACAAAAACTTTCTAAATATAATATTATAAATCATGCTTCCCCAGCAGGTCCAAAGTTTAACGGAATATTCGGAGGCTCGTTAGTTTTTATGGTTCCATTTACACTTTCGAATCGCTGAATATTATCTTCCAAAGCTTTTTTAAAACGTTTGGCATGTTCTGGGGTAAGAATAACCCTTGATTTGACTTTAGCTTTTGGAGATCCTGGCATTACTGTTATAAAGTCTACGATAAATTCAGATCCAGAATGATTTATAATTGCTAAATTAGAATAAATACCGTCCGCAACATTTTCATCTATAGAAATGTTCAATTGTTGTTGGTCTGAAACTTTTTTATTTTCCATTATTTTAGAAAGTAATTTCTTCTTCTTTATCAATTAATAAGCTTGTATACTCATCTTTAGAACCTACTATGATATCATTATAGGCTCGTAATCCAGTTCCAGCTGGTATTTTATGCCCAACAATAACATTTTCTTTTAAACCTTCTAAAAAGTCTACTTTTCCATTTACCGCTGCTTCGTTCAATACTTTAGTGGTTTCCTGGAAGGATGCTGCAGATATAAAGGATTTAGTTTGAAGTGAAGCACGAGTTATTCCCTGAAGTTCTGGTCTAGCTGTAGCAGGTTCTGCTTCTCTTGAAATTACTAGAGATTTACCCTCTCTTTTTAAGAAAGAATTTTCGTCACGGAATTGTCTAGAAGAAATTATCTGGCCTTGTTTTAAATTTTCGGAATCTCCTATTTCCTCTACAATCTTCATTCCATAGAGGGAATCATTTTCCTTCATAAAATCATATCGGAAAATCAATTGATTTTCTAGAAAAATAGAATCTCCTGGATCTAGTATTCTAACTTTACGCATCATTTGACGAACAACCACTTCGAAGTGTTTGTCATTAATTTTTACCCCTTGTAGACGATATACTTCTTGAATCTCATTTACAAGATATTGCTGAACCGCAGAAGGTCCTTTAATATTTAATATATCTGAGGGTGTAATTGAACCGTCTGACAAAGGCATACCAGCTTTAACAAAATCATTTTCTTGAACTAAAATCTGGTTGGATAACTTGACCAAATATTTTTTTATGTCTCCAAATTTGGACTCAACGATAATCTCTCGATTTCCACGTTTAATTTTACCAAATGAAACTACACCATCTATCTCAGACACTACTGCTGGGTTAGAAGGGTTTCGAGCCTCGAATAATTCAGTAACTCTAGGCAAACCTCCCGTAATATCACCTGACTTGGAAGATTTACGTGGAATTTTTACCAAAATTTTTCCTTCCTCGATCTTTTCACCCTCATTTACAATAAGGTGAGCTCCTAAAGGTAAATTATAGGACCGTAAAATATTTCCTTTATTGTCTGCAATAGATAATGTTGGTATTAATTTTTTATTTCTAGATTCAGAAATTACTTTCTCTTGGAAACCAGTTTGTTCATCAATCTCTACTTGATAAGTAATCCCCTGTTCAATATTTTCAAAAATAATTTTTCCCTTAAATTCTGAAACAATGACACCATTAAATGGGTCCCAACTACACACTGAAGTTCCTTTTTTTAATTTTTCTCCATTTTTAATGTGAAGTGAAGATCCATAAGGAATATTGTTTGTACTTAGGATACTTTTAGTTTTATTATCAAGAATTCTTATCTCTGATGTTCTAGAAATTACGATTTCAGCGTCTTCTCCATCAGCATCTTTCCCCTTGACAGTCTTAAGATCTTCTATTTCAGCAATTCCACTAAACTTTGTAATCAGTTTATTTTCTTCAGAGATATTACCTGCTACTCCACCAACGTGGAAAGTTCTTAAAGTTAACTGAGTTCCAGGCTCTCCGATCGACTGAGCTGCAATAACTCCAACAGCTTCACCTCTTTGAACCATATTACCCGTAGCAAGGTTTCTCCCATAACATTTGACGCAGATTCCGTGTTGAGCTATGCAAGTTAGTGGTGAACGTACTTCTATAGATTCGATTGGGGTTTCTTTGATAAGTTCTATATGTTCGTCTTTAATCTCTTCTCCAGAAGAAACAATCACTTCGTTTGTTCTTGGATCAACAATTTTGTGAAGGGAAACACGACCTAAAATACGTTCTCCAAGAGTCTCTACAATTTCCTCATTTTTTTTAAGAGCTTTAACCTCAACACCTCTTAAGGTTCCACAATCTTCAATTGTAATGATCACATCTTGAGAAACATCGTGAAGTCGTCTGGTAAGATAACCTGCATCTGCAGTCTTTAATGCTGTATCTGCTAATCCTTTTCTTGCTCCGTGGGTAGATATAAAGTATTCAAGTATAGAAAGTCCTTCTTTAAAATTTGAAAGAATTGGATTTTCTATAATTTCTCCACCACCAACATTAGATTTTTTAGGCTTAGCCATTAATCCTCTCATACCTGTTAACTGACGAATTTGTTCTTTAGAACCGCGCGCTCCTGAATCTAACATCATATAAACTGAATTAAATCCTTGCTGATCTTCACTAATACGCTTCATAGCCAATTCAGTTAATTTAGCATTGGTTGAAGTCCAAATATCGATGACCTGATTATATCTTTCGTTATTTGTAATAAGTCCCATATTATAATTACCAATTATACCATCAACTTGACCATTAGCATCATCAATCATATTTGGTTTTTCGGGTGGAATTATAATATCTCCAAGACTGAAAGAGAGGCCACCTTTAAATGCGAACCCATAACCCATTTCTTTAATTTTATCTAAAAATTCTGCAGTTTCAGGTACACTTGTAACTTTAAGGATATCGCCTATAATCTCACGTAAATTTTTCTTAGTTAATACAACGTTGAAAAAACCTGCAGCCTTGGGTACCACCTCATTAAAAAGTACACGTCCCACTGTGGAATCAATCACTTTATATTGCAATTCTCCGTCTTCGTTAAAATCATGAGCCCTTATTTTAATCATAGCATTGAGATCAACACGTTTCTCATTATAAGCAATATGAACTTCTTCTACTGAATAAAAAGTTAAGCCTTCTCCTTTAACTTTGACTTTAGATGTAGATTTTCGTGCTTTAGTCATATAATAAAGGCCTAAGACCATATCTTGAGAGGGAACAGTTATTGGAGATCCATTGGCTGGATTTAAGATACTATGTGAAGCTAACATTAAAAGTTGTGACTCAAGAATTGCCTCTGGCCCTAATGGTAAATGAACCGCCATCTGGTCACCATCGAAATCTGCATTAAATGCTGTACAAACAAGTGGGTGAAGCTGAATTGCTTTTCCTTCAATTAGTTTTGGTTGAAAAGCTTGAATACCTAAACGATGTAGTGTAGGCGCGCGATTAAGTAATACAGGATGTCCTTTCAATACATTTTCCAGAATATCCCATACTACAGGTTCTTTACGATCAATAATTTTCTTTGCAGATTTTACTGTTTTTACAATTCCTCTTTCAATTATTTTACGAATTACAAAAGGTTTGTATAGTTCAGCAGCCATGTCTTTGGGTAATCCGCATTCAAATAATTTTAATTCTGGTCCTACAACAATTACAGAACGAGCAGAATAATCGACTCTTTTTCCTAAAAGATTTTGACGAAATCTTCCTTGTTTTCCTTTAAGAGAATCAGAAAGAGATTTTAAAGGTCTATTTGAATCTGTTTTAACAGCAGAGGCCTTTCTTGTATTGTCAAATAAAGAATCTACTGACTCTTGAAGCATTCTCTTCTCATTTCTTAATATTACCTCAGGAGCTTTAATTTCTACTAAACGCTTTAAACGGTTATTTCTAATTATCACCCGACGATAAAGATCATTTAAATCAGAAGTTGCAAAACGTCCGCCATCTAAGGGAACTAGTGGACGTAACTCTGGTGGGATAACTGGAATTACCTTCATAATCATCCATTCCGGAAGATTTTCTCCACGTTCATTAGCATCCCGAAAAGCTTCTACTACTTGAAGGCGCTTTAGGGCTTCAGTTTTACGTTGCTTGGAAGTTTCATTGTTAGCTTTGTGGCGTAATTCATATGAGAGTGCTTTAAGATCAATACGCGAAAGTAGATCAATCAAACACTCAGCTCCCATTTTTGCTATAAATTTATCTGGATCACTATCTTCTAGATACTGGTTTTCAACAGGGAGTTGTTCCATTACATTTAGATATTCTTCTTCTGTCAAGAAGTCCATAGATTTTAAATCTTCACCCTCATTATTTTTTGCAATTCCAGATTGAATAACAACATAACGCTCATAATATATTATCATATCTAATTTTTTGGAAGGTAGGCCTAGCAAATAACCAATCTTATTTGGTAGTGAGCGAAAGTACCATATATGAGCAACAGGAACTACTAAATTTATGTGACCTACTCGGTCACGACGAACTTTTTTCTCAGTGACCTCAACACCACATCTATCACATACTATTCCTTTATATCGGATTCTTTTGTACTTTCCACATGCACATTCGTAATCTTTTACAGGTCCAAAGATTCTTTCACAGAATAGCCCATCTCGTTCTGGCTTATGAGTACGGTAATTAATTGTCTCTGGTTTTAATACCTCACCACGGGAATTCCCAAGTATCACTTCAGGAGAGGCTAAACCGATTGATATTTTATTGAATTTTTTTTGGGTAATTACTTCGTTATTTCTAGCCATAGCTAAATTATTTCTTATTAAAAATTATTCTTCCAACCGGATATCAAGTCCTAGTCCTTTTAATTCATGCATCAATACGTTGAATGATTCTGGTAAACCAGGCTCAGGTAAGGTATCACCTTTAACGATAGACTCATAAGTCTTTGCTCTACCTATAACATCATCGGATTTAACCGTTAAAATTTCTTGTAAGGCGCTTGAAGCTCCATAGGCTTCAAGTGCCCAAACTTCCATTTCTCCAAAGCGTTGTCCTCCAAATTGTGCTTTTCCTCCAAGGGGCTGTTGCGTGATGAGCGAGTAAGGTCCAATAGATCGAGAATGCATCTTATCATCTACCATATGACCTAACTTTAACATATAGATCACACCGACTGTTGCGGGTTGATCAAAACGCTCACCAGTTCCACCATCATAAAGATAAGTATGTCCATATTGAGGTACTTTAGCTTTCTCTGTTAGTTTGTTTATATGATCAATACTAGCCCCGTCAAAAATTGGAGTAGCATATTTTTCTCCAAGATTTTGTCCAGCCCAACCAAGTACTGTCTCATAAATCTGACCTATATTCATTCTAGAAGGAACTCCAAGAGGATTTAACACTATATCAACAGGTGTTCCATCTTCTAGAAATGGCATTTCTTCTTCACGTACAATCCGGGCAACAATTCCTTTATTTCCATGACGCCCTGCCATTTTATCTCCTACTTTAAGTTTGCGTTTTTTAGCAACGTATACTTTTGCTAATTTTTTAATTCCTGCTGGAAGTTCATCCCCAACACTGATAGTAAATTTCTCTCTGCGAAGGGCTCCTTGGAGATCATTTTCTTTAATTTTATAATTATGAATCAGATCGGCAATTAACTCATTTGTTTTATTTGAAGTTGTCCAAGTACTTTTAGCTAGGTGAGTGTAATCTTCAACACCAGAGAGGAGTTTCAAAGTATACTTTTTCCCCTTAGGAAGTATCTCTTCTCCTAAATCGTTAGTAATACCTTGGCATGTTTTACCATTAACGATTGAAAATAATTTTTCCACCAAGATTAATTTAAGTTTTTCAAACTTTGTGTCATATAAATTTTCAAGTGCCTCTAGTTCTTGTTTGTCTTCGTTTCGCTTTCTCTTGTCTTTAAATGAACGCGTAAAAAGTTTTTTATCAATTACAACTCCACGAAGGGACGGTGGGGCCTTAAGTGAAGCATCTTTTACATCACCTGCTTTGTCTCCGAAAATAGCACGAAGAAGTTTTTCTTCTGGAGTTGGGTCTGATTCTCCTTTAGGAGTTATCTTTCCTATCAAAATATCACCAGGATTAACTTCAGCTCCTATACGGATCATTCCGTTTTCATCTAAGTCACTAGTAGCTTCTTCACTAACGTTTGGAATATCATCAGTCAATTCTTCAGTACCCAATTTAGTATCACGGACGTCTAGTGAATATTCATCAATATGAATTGAAGTAAAGATATCCTGACGAACAACTTTTTCAGAAATTACAATCGCATCCTCAAAATTATATCCTTTCCATGGCATAAAGGCTACTTTCATATTTCTTCCTAAAGCTAATTCTCCTGATTCAGTGGCATATCCTTGACATAAAACCTGTCCTTTATATACACGTTCACCTTTCTTGACAATAGGTTTTAAGTTAATACAGGTGCCTTGGTTAGTTTTTCTAAACTTAATCAAATTATATGATTTTAAATTACCATCAAAGCTGACAAGACTTTGATCATCAGTAAAGTCGTACCTGATAGAAATTTTTTCTGCATCTACATCTTCTACAACTCCATCATTTTCGGCATTAATTAAAACTCGAGAATCCGAAGCTACTTGTTTCTCTAGACCAGTTCCTACAATTGGAGACTCGGGTCTTAAAAGAGGTACTGCTTGCCGCATCATATTTGATCCCATAAGAGCACGATTTGCATCATCATGTTCCAAGAAAGGTATTAATGATGCAGAAATAGAAGCAATTTGATTGGGAGCGACGTCTGTATAATTAATTTGTTCAGGACCAACAACTGGAAAATCTGCTTGGTCACGAGCAATTATTTTTTCATCCATGATTTTTCCCGACTTATCAAAATTAATATTAGCTTGAGCAATAAGTTGATTCTCTTCCTCCTCAGCGCTAAGATAAATTGTATCATGTAAGTTTATTTTTCCATCCTTTACTTTACGATAAGGTGTTTCAATAAATCCTAAACTATTTACTTTGGCATAAACTCCTAGAGATGAAATTAATCCAATGTTTGGACCCTCCGGAGTTTCTATAGGACATAAGCGTCCGTAATGAGTGTAGTGAACGTCTCTTACCTCAAATCCTGCACGCTCCCTAGAAAGCCCACCAGGACCAAGTGCTGAAAGACGACGTTTATGTGTTATTTCAGCTAATGGATTAGTTTGATCCATAAACTGAGACAATTGATTAGTCCCAAAAAAACTATTAATTACTGAAGAAAGCGTTTTGGCATTAATTAAATCAATAGGAGTAAAGACTTCGTTATCTCTAACATTCATTCTCTCACGAATAGTTCTTGCCATTCTAGCTAAACCAACACCAAATTGAGAAGACAATTGCTCTCCTACTGTACGTACACGTCGATTTGAAAGATGATCAATATCATCAATCTCTGCTTTTGAGTTAATCAGTTCAATTAAGTATTTTATGATTGTAATGATATCCTGTTTAGTCAAGACTTGTTTATCCATTTCAACATCCAAACCAAGCTTCTTATTCATCCTGTATCTACCAACCTCACCTAGATTATAACGTTGATCCGAGAAAAACAGTTTATCTATAATACCCCTTGCTGTATCCTCATCTGGCGGCTCTGCATTTCTTAATTGACGATATATATGTTCAACAGCTTCTTTTTCTGAGTTTGTAGGATCTTTTTGAAGCGTGTTATAAATGATAGCATAATCTGACATATGTGCATCAATTTTATGTAAAAGGATATTCTTTACTCCAGCATCTAGAATTTCATCTATATGTTCTTTTTCAAGAATGGTATCGCGATCAATAATAATTTCATTTCGTTCAATAGATATTACCTCACCTGTGTCTTCATCGACAAAGTCTTCATGCCATGTTTTTAGAACACGGGCAGCAAGTTTTCTTTTAAGAACTTTCTTTAAACCAGTTTTTGTGACTTTTATTTCTTCTGCTAGATCGAAAATCTCAAGAATATCCCGATCATGCTCAAAGCCAATCGCTCTAAAAAGTGTAGTAACTGGTAATTTTTTCTTTCGGTCAATATAGGCATACATAACACTATTTATGTCAGTTGCAAATTCTATCCAAGATCCCTTAAATGGGATGACTCTTGCAGAATATAACTTTGTCCCATTAGCATGAAAAGATTGACCAAAGAATACACCAGGGGAACGATGTAATTGTGAAACCACAATACGTTCAGCACCATTAATAACAAAAGTACCACTTGGTGTCATATACGGAATAGTTCCTAAAAAAACGTCTTGTACGATGGTTTCAAAATCCTCATGCTCTAAATCATTACAATAGAGTTTTAATCGAGCTTTAAGTGGTACTGAGTAAGTCAACCCTCTTTCTATACATTCCTGTATCGAATATCTTGGTGGATCTACAAAATAATCCAAGAATTCAAGAACAAATTGATTTCTAGTGTCTGATATCGGAAAGTTCTCTTTGAAAGTGTTAAATAGCCCTTCAACATTACGTTCATCAGATTTAGTTTCTAATTGAAAGAAATCTTGAAATGACTTAATCTGAATATCCAAGAAATCGGGATAAACAGGAGAGTGTTCTGTTACTGAAAAATTGATTCTTTGGCTCTGTTTATTATGCATTTAAGTGTATTTTAATGGTCATATTTCATAAAGGCTGTCACTAGAAAGATCCTGACCTTTGGAAAATTCCAAAAGCCTGACCCTCTAATTAGGATAATTTGAGACTACTTGAGCTCAACCTCTGCACCTGCTTCTTCTAAGGACTTTTTGAGAGCTTCTGCCTCGTCTTTAGCTATTCCTTCTTTAATAGGTGATGGTGCATTATCAACTAATTCCTTAGCTTCTTTAAGCCCAAGACCAGTCAATTCTTTTACTAGTTTCACTACTGCAAGTTTAGAACCTCCAGCCGCTGTTAGGATTACATCAAATTCTGACTTTTCCTCCCCTGCATCATCAGTGGCTGCAGCACCTGCAGGTCCAGCAACTGCTACTGCAGCTGCAGCAGGCTCGATCCCATACTCATCTTTTAAAATATCTGCCAACTCACTGACTTCTTTTACAGTCAAGTTGACTAATTGTTTTGCGAATTCTTTTAAATCTGCCATTTTTACTAATTTTTGTTTTTAAATTTTATTGTCTATTTTGAGTGCGTAATAATTTTGGGTCAGGAACTAACGTTCTGAAAGTGATTTTAATATTCCAGAGAGTTTCCCACCTCCTGACTGAAGTGCTGAAACTACATTTTTTGTTGGCGATTGTAACAAAGTTATAATCTCTCCAATCAATTCATCTTTAGATTTAACGGCCACAAGGGCGTCAAGTTGTTCGTCCCCTATGTAAATAGCTTCTTCTAAAAAAGCACCTTTTAAAATAGGTTTGTCAGAATTTTTTCTAAATGATTTAATAACCTTCGCAGGCGCATTTCCCGATTCGGAAAACATTAACGAAGTATTCCCTTTAAGAATTTCCGCCAACTCTCCAAAGTCATGGGTGGAAGCTTCCATAGCCTTAGCGAGTAATGTATTTTTAACTACTTGAAGTTTTATATTTTCTTTAAAACATGCGCGTCTTAAGGCACTTGTTTCTGCGGCATCAAGTCCAGCAATATCAGCTAAGTAAAGATTTTTTATATCTCCCAAAGCTTCTTTAAGGTTTTCTATTGCATCGTTTTTATCTTGTCTTGTCATTTCTTAAATATTATTTATTAATCAAGATTGGTATCAATAGATATGCTTGGACTCATAGTACTGGACATAGAAACACTTTTAACATAGGTTCCTTTGGATGTTGAGGGTTTTAATTTCATTATTGTTTTTAATAATTCATCAGCGTTTTCAAAAATCTTTTCAGCTGTAAATGATGCTTTACCAACAGCCGCATGAACTATACCGGTTTTATCAACTTTAAAATCAATTTTACCACCCTTCACATCAGATACAGCTTTTTTAATATCCATAGTAACAGTTCCCGTTTTAGGGTTAGGCATTAACCCTCGTGGCCCTAAGACCCGTCCCAAAGGGCCCAATTTCCCCATTACACTTGGCATTGTGACAATTACATCAATATCTGTCCATCCATCTTTTATTTTTTGTAAGTACTGGTCAAGACCAAAATGATCAGCCCCTGCTTCCTTAGCTTCTGCTTCTTTGTCAGGTGTAACTAGCGCAAGAACACGTACATTCTTACCTGTACCATGAGGAAGAGTAACAACACCTCGAACCATTTGATTAGCTTTCTTTGGATCAACACCTAATCTAATTGCAAGGTCAATACTTGCATCAAAATTTGTACTAGTAATTTCCTTTACTAATTTTGAGGCCTCTTCAAGGGAATAGATCTTCTTAATATCTAATTTTGATTTTGCTTGCTTTTGCTTCTTACTTATTCTAGCCATTGTTTATAATTAAAATTAGAAGGGAGATTTTCCTGAAATTTGAAATCCCATTGACCGTGCAGTTCCAGCAACCATTTTCATAGCAGACTCAACGGTAAATGCATTTAAATCGGGCATTTTATCCTCAGCGATAAGTTTAACCTGGTCCCAGGAAACTGTTGCTACTTTACTTCGATTGGGTTCACCTGAACCCTTTTTAGCTTTAGCTGCTTCCATCAATTGAACAGCAGCTGGTGGGGTCTTAATAACAAATTCAAATGATTTATCAGCATATACAGTTATTACTACTGGTAATATTTTACCTGGTTTATCTTGAGTCCTAGCATTAAATTGCTTGCAAAACTCCATAATATTTACTCCTGCAGATCCGAGTGCGGGTCCAACTGGCGGTGACGGATTCGCAGCCCCTCCACGAACTTGTAGTTTTAAAACTTTACTTACTTCTTTTGCCATTATCTATTTTAATTTTAAGAGGATGTAGAAATAGAAGCAGCTACATCGTTCTTAATTTATTGTAACATTTATAACTTTTCTACTTGCATATAACTCAGCTCTAAAGGGGTTTTCCTTCCAAAGATTTTTACCATAACTTCTAGTTTACGTTTTTCTTCATTCACTTTTTCAATTGCTCCTGTAAAACCATTAAATGGTCCATCAATTACTTTAACAGTTTCTCCGACAGTAAAAGGAATAGAAATGTGTTCAGTGGTTAATGCTAATTCATCTACTTTGCCTAACATACGGTTTACCTCTGCTTCACGCATGGGTATTGGTTCTCCCCCTTTGGTTTCTCCTAAAAATCCAATAACATTAGTTACTGATTTAATAATGTGGGGTAATTCTCCAGAAAGATTTGCCTTGACCATAATATAACCTGGAAAATACGTGCGCTCCTTGTTAATTTTCTTGCCATTTCGTATTTGAATGACTTTTTCTGTTGGAACCAAGATGTCTTCAACTAAGTTATCATAACCAAAACGTGAAATCTCTGACATTATATAGTCTTTAATTTTAGCCTCTTGGCCACTCACAGCACGAACAACGTACCACTTTTTATCACTTGTCACTGCAGTCATTTATCCTATAAGATTAAAGTAAAATTGTATTATTCGAGATAGTACGGTGTCTGCCCCCCATATTGCTAATGAAAATAAAACAGAAAAGACTAACACAATAACTACCAAACGTTGAAGTTCCGAACGCTGTGTCCATGAAACGTTATTTTTCAATTCCTCGAAGGAATCTTTAATATAGTCAATCATTGCTGCCATTTATTATTTTTATCAGCACGGGTTGAGAGGCTCGAACTCCCGACACCTGGTTTTGGAGACCAGTGCTCTACCAACTGAGCTAAACCCGTTTTTATTTGAAACAAAAGGCATTCACCAGAGGTGAACACCTTACATCTCATTTTAAAAACATTTTTACTTAGTCTAAAATTTCTGTAACCTGTCCAGCCCCTACTGTTCTTCCCCCTTCACGAATTGCAAAACGGAGTCCAATACTCAATGCTATTGGTTGAATCAAGTCGACATTGATAGTCAAATTATCCCCTGGCATAACCATTTCTACTCCATCTGGTAATGCGATATTTCCAGTTACATCAGTAGTTCTAACATAAAACTGTGGTCTATAATTATTGTGAAATGGTGTATGACGACCACCTTCTTCTTTTTTCAAAATATATACTTCAGCCTTAAACTTTGCATGGGGAGTTACAGAACCTACTTTACAAAGAACCATTCCTCTTTTAATATCGGTTTTCTCAATACCCCGTAAAAGAATTCCTGTATTATCTCCAGCTTCACCTCTATCTAAAATTTTTCGGAACATCTCAACACCAGTGATTGTAGACTTCATTTTTTCAGCTCCCATTCCTATAATATCAATCTCATCACCTGTGTTAGCCACTCCAGTTTCAATACGACCTGTTGCAACAGTTCCACGACCTGTTATAGAAAAAACGTCTTCAACTGGCATTAAGAAGTCTTTGTCAACATCTCGCTTGGGAAGCTCGATCCAAGAATCAACATCTTCCATTAATTTTAACACTGTCTCTACCCATTTTTGTTCACCGTTTAGTGCACCAAGTGCAGATCCTAGTACGACAGGGGTGTTATCTCCATCATAATCGTAAAAAGATAAAAGTTCTCGAACTTCCATTTCTACTAATTCTAAAAGCTCTTCATCATCTACCATATCTGCTTTATTTAGAAATACCACAATTCTTGGTACTCCCACTTGACGACCTAATAAGATGTGTTCTCTAGTTTGAGGCATTGGACCATCAGTAGCAGCAACAACAAGAATAGCTCCATCCATTTGTGCAGCTCCTGTAACCATATTTTTAACATAATCAGCGTGACCAGGACAATCAACGTGAGCGTAATGTCGATTGCTAGTTTGATATTCTACATGGGATGTGTTAATTGTAATCCCGCGTTCTTTTTCTTCGGGAGCATTATCGATTTGGTCGAAGCTTTTCGCTTCAGAAAAACCTGCATCCGCAAGAACTTTCGTAATCGCTGCAGTAAGAGTAGTTTTACCGTGATCTACGTGACCAATAGTTCCGATATTTAAATGTGGTTTTGACCGGTCAAATGTTTCTTTAGCCATAATTAATGTTATTTCATTGTTATTTTTAGGAGCGCAAATTTATTAATTTTTTTCGTTACTTAGATTGTTTTACACTTTTTTTTAGCAATAAATAATAATTTTTTTAATCATTTATAACAGTGATTCAAATTTTAAAAGTTTTTTATTGGTTCAAATTAGATAAGTTAACTTTTAATAATACATAATTTCTTAATTCCAAGACTTGAACACTTTCATTTTTCGTTACTTTGTCTGACAGATTAAATGAGCTTAATTAGTTTTTGTTAATTATGAGTTTAGGTATTGTTATACCGTGCTACAATGAATCAAGTAGATTAGTGTATTCTGTATTTGAAAATTTTTTAAAAAAAACCCAAAAAATCTCCTTATGCTTTGTTAATGATGGTTCAACAGATAAAACTGCCTTTTTACTCAAAAAGTTTCATCAAAAGCAACCAGACCTCATTCATGTTATAAATTTAGAACAAAATAAGGGTAAAGCTAATGCTGTGACAAAAGGGATGATTTTTTTTTTTAGACAAAAAAAATATAAAAGAATTGCTTTTTTAGATGCCGACCTTTCTACTTCTTTAGAAGAATGTTATGAATTATCAAATAAAATAAATTTAAAAACAAAATTTGTATTTGCTTCTCGAGTTAAAAAGTTAGATAATGAAATAAAAAGACATTGGTATAGATTTATTATGGGGCGTATTTTAGCGACCTTTATTTCTAGAATGCTTAATCTGTCAATATACGATACTCAATGTGGTTGCAAAGTTTTCAAAGAAGAGTTGATACCTGTTGTCTTTTGTAATCCTTTTCTTTCTGAATGGCTTTTTGATGTGGAAGTTTTTTATCGTCTTAAAAATTATTATGGCACTAAGCAAGTAATTGCTTTTTCCAAGGAAAATCCATTAAAATCATGGGTAGACATGGGGGATTCTAAAATCAAGCTAAGTTATGCTTTTTGGGTTTGGATAGACCTTATAAAAATATACAAGTTTTATAAATGAAAAAAGTTATAGACTTTTTTTCTAATGATAAATCTTATCCGACTATATTTTGGGGGTTAGTTTTAATTAGGGCTATCTTTAATTATAGCCTCCCTCTTATGGATAATACTGAGGCACGATATGCAGAAATTGCACGCATAATGACAGAAACACAGAACTGGATTGTACCTCATATAGATTATGGGGTCCCTTTTTGGGCAAAACCTCCCTTATCTACATGGGCAAGTGCGCTATGTATCAATATTTTTGGAAATCATGCTTTTTTTATTCGCTTACCATATTTATTTTTGGCTGTAATTATTGGCCTTTTTTTGAGTCGCTACAGTAAGACTAATTCTAAATATTTTCCAGGAATCTTAATTCTTTGTATTCCTCAATTTTATTTACATGCTGGTGTAGTTTCTACTGACATGTTCCTAAGTTTTAGTGTGGGACTAATAATGTTAAGTTTTTGGGAAGCACTTAAAGATGAAAGTAAAGCCTATTGGAAATATCTTTTTTTTATAGGCATTGGATTAGGTCTTTTGGCTAAGGGGCCAATAGCAGTGATTTTGTGCCTGCCACCTATCGCACTATGGTGCATAATTTCAAACAATATCAAGAGGGCTTTTAATGCTTTACCTTGGGTTTTAGGAATCATTTTATTTGTTTCTATAAGTTTGCCATGGTATTATCTAGCAGAAAAAAGTAGTCCAGGTTTCTTTGATTACTTTATTAAAGGAGAGCATTTTGAACGTTATTTTAATCCAGAATGGAAAGGAGATAAATATGGCTTTGCAAAACAACAACCTTTTGGAATTGTTTGGATTTTCTTTACAATTTTTACTTTTCCTTGGTCGATTTTACTATTCAGATTAATAATTAACAGTTGGTCCTCAATAAAAAATGACTCATGGGCGTTATTTTTGATAATTTGGATGTTTTGGGTGCCAGTTTTTTTTACTAGTTCAAAAAGTTTAATTCATCCTTACATCCTTCCATCTACAATCCCTCTTGCACTTTTTATTGTCAATTATTGGCAAAAAGTAAAAGCTAAAAAACAATATCTGTACGTAGGTTTAGGAATACCACTACTAGTCATTTTTCTTTTTCTTTCTGGTTTGGCTCGACCATTTTATATAAATAATACAGATAAATATATTTTGGAAAATTTAAATCCTGAATCACCAATCTACTCTTTAAATAAAAAAACATATTCTAGCCAATTCTATACAAAGGGTTTAATTAGGTTAATTGATAAAGAGAAACTAAAATATTTAATTAAAAGTGGTGATTCATTTTATATTCGAATTTCTAAAGATAAATGGGAAAAACTTAATCCAAATATAAAAAATAGACTTGAACTATTTAAAGGAAACAGTAAGGGTGGTATTTATCAAAGCTTACTTTCAAAATAATCTGATTGACACAATTAAAAAGACTAAAGTACGTCTATTTCAGAAGCTAAAGTAAGGCCTAAATTTTATCTTTTTTCTTTTCTGATATTTTTATCTTCAATACCATCTAGCATTAGATTTGAAAAATAGGGTCCATTTTCAGTCATTGTAATAAACATAAAGTGATCAAATTCTCCATATTTATTACCTCTTAATTTACTCCCACCCCCCATAGTTGCTAAAACAAAATAATCATTTTTATTTCTTTCATATAATTTATAATTATGATGATGACCTGTAAAAACACTATGTTTTCTTCCTTTAAGGAGATTTTCGACTTTTAACCAATTTTTTCCACTTTCTCTAAGCCAAAGTGGTTGGTGCATGAATATCATAGTCCAATCAACATTTGTGTTTTTTTTGAGAATTTTTTCGACAAATTTTACTTGTCTCTCCCCTAAATCGGGATTTTTTAGAGCAGTATGACCATGTTCTGAATTCAAACAAATAAATAATACATTTTTATATAAAAAATGATAATAGTCCGTTCCGAATCTTTTGAACCAATCATTTTCCATTACTTCATTAGTATAGTCATGGTTCCCAGCAACATAAAAAAATGGCATTTCAAGTTTTTTTACAAACGAATTAAATTCTTGCCACTCAGTCTCAATTTTTTCAAGATCCTCAGTATAACCATTAATTAAATCACCTACACTAACAACAAAAGCCGGTTGCATTAGGTTTATTTTTTCTATCCCTTTTTGCCAAACTCCTTTTCGTTCACCTCCAGTTCTATCAGTAACAACTACAAAATTAAATTTATTTTTATGATCATTAACCCTTTCATAAGTCCATGGCTTATTTTGAGAATTGATTTTTTGTAATTGTAATTTATTTTGAGCTTTTACATTAATTATTAAAAAAAGGGAAAATAAAAAGAGAATATTTTTATTCATTTATATGAATTTAATATTGGTTAAAAATTATTTTTAGTTTTTTATTTGTTGTAAGAACATTAAATTATTAAAAATTTAATTTAAAAAAATACTTTTATTTATTTTACAAAACAAATTTAAACTAAGACAACTAGATTAAGTATAATCAAAATATTCTCTGCCGAATATCATTTGTTTTATTATTTTCTTTAAAAAATTTGATTTTACATAACATAAAACTACAAAAAAACTGATTCGATTAAATATTGACGCCTGGAATTGATAACAAAAGATTTTTTTTAGCTTTAGAGATGAATAAAAATATTATTCCTGTTGAAAATTAGTTTACAATTAACTTATATTTTAAATAAACTTTATGCTGTTTGGCATGACGATTGTTATCATGGATGGGGTAGATCTAATCGTTTCTTTGAAGGTTGGTATTACAAGCTAGTTAGCCAAGACCAGAGAAATGCTATAGCTATTATTCCTGGAATTGCTATGGATGAAACCGGAATTAAACAAGCCTTTATTCAAGTATTAGATGGGAAAAAAGACAAAGCATGGTATCATCGATTTGATGCAAACGATTTTAATCCCTCATCAAGGAAACACTCGTTATTTATTGCAAATAATTTTTTCTCCTCAAATAAAATAATACTTGACCTTCCAAATTTAAAAGGAGAAGTGAACTTTGAACGGCTTACACCATGGCCATCAAATTTATTATCTCCGGGTATAATGGGCCCATTTTCATTTATTCCATTTATGGAATGTTACCATGGTATTTTAAGCATGAATCATTACATTAATGGAGAATTGGTGTTTAATGATCAATCAATATCTTTTTCAGAAGGCAAAGGCTATACAGAAAAAGATTGGGGACATTCTTTTCCAGATGCTTATATTTGGATGCAAAGCAATCATTTTTCGAAACCTGATATTTCTATAAAAGCGTCAATTGCTTTAATTCCTTGGTTAAATTCTTCATTTATTGGTCACATTGGAGGGCTATTTTTTGAAGGTAAATTATATGAATTTACTACTTACAATGGAGCAACCATAAAAAAATGTAATGTTTCGAAGGATAAGGTTGAGTTAGTTATGGAGAATAGAAAGTTTATATTAAGTATTTGGGTAAAAAGGAATAAATCTACAGAACTTGCGGCACCAATTGCTGGTTTTATGGATGCACGAATCGAGGAAAGTATGAAGGCAGAAATAAGAGTAGAATTATTCAATAAAAAAATAAAAAAACTCCTTTTTTCTGATACGGGTTTGTCGGGAGGAATTGAAGTTGCAGGGAAATATCAGAAACTATTAATATAATACCCCTCTCGTTTAAAAGAGAGATAAATTTGTTATTCACAATTAACTCTTTTTTTGATTTATTCCCCTTTTATAGTCATTTCTAGTTTTGTTTACTTTACCGTTCCCTCTTTTTGGAAGAAGCATTCCTTTTCTATATTTTTTCTTAGTGTTTAATTCTAAGTCTAATGGTTTGTCGAAATTAATTTCACGGGACGTAATTTTCCAGAGCTCATTTATTTTTCTTAGTTTAAATCTGTAGAGAATCGGTGTGACAAATTCAGTATTAGTATTCTGATTTGTGGTTAACAAAGTCATATACTGTTCTAAATGAGCAAACTCTTCTGTAAGTTCTAATATTAAGGTATTCGACATCATATGCCTTCTTTGCATGTTATTTTGTATAAAAAAACTCATTCTCTCTTGGCTATTTCTTACTTGCTCCTTAGACTTAATTTTATATGTAACTTTTTCCCCTTTGTTATAAATAACTCCTGTAGCGTCATCTGTAAATAAGGACAAAAATTTATCTAAATTATTAGAATCCCAGTAAAAACCATAGGCATCAATTACATCACTAATGGCAATTCTATCAGAAATATTAAAATTTGTTTTCCCAGCAATATGTTGTGAATGGAATTTAGACGAGAGTAATATAAATAAGGGCAATAATATTTTTTTCATTTTTTTGGTTTTGGTTTAATAATTAACTAAACTACAAAAAACCCCCTCGATTAAGAGGGGGCTCGTATTATAAGTTTAGCTGATGATTGATTGAAAAACAAATGATCAACTGATTTGATAATACACTAATTTGAAAATTTAATGGTTATCAAATAAATTTATAATCTTTTTGCTATTGTAACTTGATAAGTCTGGATGTAATCAACCTTACCTCTTGACGCAAAATAATCTCTAAATGCCTTTGTTTTTTGAATTTTCCTCAAAGTCAATTGGACATCGTTTTGGTCTTTTCCATAAATAATTAATCCGTGAGTAGCTCCTGGTGTTCCGCCTAGTTCATAACTGACTACGCCCATTCTTCTACCATCAAGAATTTCTTCTGCAGCTTTTGCATTTTTATCCCATGCAGAAATAAATTTTGCTGGTTCATGAACTCTAATATCATAAACTCTCGCTGTTGGATATTTTTCCCAATCACCTCCTTGGGTAAAACTCAAAATAGAGCCAGATGAACTGTCTGGAGTGTTTGGATGTGTAAGATCACTCATTTTTTCTCTCCACAATTCCCATTTCTGATCACTCCACTGATTTTCAGTTCCCCAATTTGATGGATCTCCATAGACAACAATTCTATGAGTAACACCATTCTTATAACCAACACCCTGAAGCATTATTCCTCCGGATTTCCATTTTCCACCTTCTGTAAAATCCGTAAAAAGTTTTAGAACGTTTGCGGCTTGTCCTCTTTTAACATTCAAGTTAAAAGATCTAAAAGAGTTTTGTGCGCTAATACTTAATGTAAATAAAAACATTAAGCTGTATATGATTTTTTTCATTTCTATTGATTTATGATTAATAAATCCGAAAGGTAAAAAAAACGATTAAGTTAAATTCAGAAAGTGGACATTATATAAAATAAATCATTAAAAACATTCTTAATTGAATTATCTAGATTTATGAAAAATTAATTTTTCATTATTGGAGTCACTTTTAATTCCCAATTTTTATATTTCTCCAATTTTTCCATGATTTGGTTACTATATTTTTTAGTGTCTCCATAAAAAAGAGAAATAGAAGGAATAGTATATTTAGGATCTGCACTATTTATTGTCTTTGAATCATTAGACCAGCCAATTTCGTGAACACCTGAACTTCCGTTTTCAGCTGGATAAGACAGGTAATAGAATTGACGTGTGTATCGTAATAAATAATTCTCTAGGCCTAGGGGGCCACCAGAAGTATGAAAGAGATCAAAAAGCCCGTAAATTGCATCATAACCATCCTCACCCATGACCAATTTTTCTGGATAACGTTTTCTAATTTCCTTAGTATATTCAACTAAACCCTCATATGCTGAGTAATCGGGACTGTTTTCCCATCTAAGGGTTCCATCTAAAAAAACACCATCAATATCATATTTATCAAAAAGTTCACCTGTTTTTGAAATCATATAATCTTGGTATTTAGGATGACCAAAATTCATTATCAATCCCATGGTCTCTATCTGAAGATCAGTATTCCAATCCAACCAATTTTGAAGTTTGGATTGACCAGATGAAGTTTTTAGCCCAGCCTCCATCATTTTATTTTTCTTTAAAAACTCAAAGGTAGATAGATTAGGTCCTCCAAACATAAGTACAACTTTAACACCTAATTGATGGGCTTTTTTAACAAATTTTTTAAGTCCTTCACTTCCACCCATACGAATATCGGGTTGGTGTTCAGGATAATTTACATAGTAACGACCATCCCAGGCTGGCAAAAAAGCTAATATTTGTTCCCCATTAACCGTTTTGGTAATCCATTCTAATTGCTCCCCCATCTGATCATAAGTATTAAAAACATGACCTGTCCAATGCACTCCGTGTAAAAAAGTGACGACTTTCAAATTATCGATCCATTCAGTATTTGCATTTTGTTTCAAATTGTAAGGAATGATTGCAAAATGTTTTTCAAGATCAATGCACCGCTCTTTTACGACATCGATTCTTTTTCGATTTTTACCCAAAACCCATTCAGGTGCTTTGATATTTGTAGATATTTTTCGAACATCAGTATCATGGCTCATAAGAACTAAAGGCTCATTAGTCAGGTAATTATGGAAGCAAGCAAACCCTTTTCTTCTAATTTTACTGTCTTTTGACAATATATACCACTCATCATTAGGCGTTTTTAAAAAAACCAAAGGCATAGTGGCTGCTCTTGAGGGATAACTTACTCTAATTCCTTTTTTATTCTTAAACTCTTGAACTCCTTTAGCCTGTGCTTGCTCAGAGATCATAGATTTAACACCAATTCCTTTTATAAGTATCAGAATGCTTTTTACTAGTTCTGAATCATGGCTAGCTTGAGCTAAAACCCTAATTCGGTGGGTTTTTTCTTCCTTGATGAGTTTTAACTCAATTGTTCCTTCTGAAATTAATTGACCACCTGCAGCTGAAAGTGAATTGCTTCGTAAAATAATTTCATTTTTGGATATCTTTTCAATAGCTAAGCTTTTAGGATTGGGACAATAAATATTATTTACTGTAGATAAACGTACCCCAAATTTTAAACCCCAAAAATCTAAATAAGGATCTTTAAAATCATATCCAATAGTTCCAAATTGAGCATGAAGCCCTAAAGAGAAAAAGAAAACAAAAAAGAAAATTATTAAGTTTTTATTTTGAGTATTTGAGCTATTAATTTTTAATAATAGATGTAAAAGAGTTAAAGGCTTTCTCATAGAGTCAATTTAAGTTTGTCATGTAAGCTACAAAAAACTTATTCGTTTAAAAAAGAAGGAAAAATTGTAATTGATTTTTGGGTTATTTTTTAGCTTTAGTGAATGGAAAAAACATCAATCTTATTAATTTTTATTTTGATAACATTTATGGGATGTAATTCGGAATATCTCCCCCCTAATATATTATTTGTTATTTCTGATGATCAGTCCTATCCCCATACAAGTATTTATGGTACGAAGTGGGTGAAAACACCAGGTTTTGATCGTGTTGCAAGGGAGGGCTTATTGTTCAGACATGCTTATACAACAAATGCAAAGTGCTCACCTTCTAGATCAACTATTCTGACAGGGAGAGACAGTTGGCTATTAGAAGAGGCAACCAATCATGTCCCTTTTTTTCCTGAAAAATTTTCAACTTTCCCTGAAGTTTTAAAAAACAAAGGCTACAAAACAGGAAAAACTGGTAAAGGATGGGCTCCAGGTGTAGCATTAAAAAATGGAAAAAAAAGAAAATTAATCGGTGAAGATTATAGTATTGTAATGGTTGAGCCTCCCACTAAGTTCATTAGTAATAACAATTACTACGAAAACTTTAAATATTTTCTTGATGAAATAAAAGATAATCAACCTTTCTTCTTCTGGGTCGGTGGACTAGAGCCTCACCGTCGGTATGAATACCAGTCAGGAATAAGATATGGAAAAAAAGAAATCGAAGAAGTTGAAAAAGTACCAGACTTTTGGCCTGACTCTGATAATGTCAAAATAGATATTTTGGATTACGCATTCGAAATTGAATATTTTGATAGTCACTTAGAACTTATAATTGATGAATTGGAAAAAAGAAATTTATTAGAAAATACGATCATAATTGTTACATCAGATAATGGGATGCCCTTCCCCAGGGTAAAAGGTCAGGTATTCCCTTTTGATAATAGGTTGCCGTTAGCAATACGTTGGGGAAATGGAATCAAAAATCCAGGTAGAATTATTGATGACTATGTAAGTTTTTCAGATTTTGCGCCGACTTTTTTGGATCTAGCTGGAATTCACCCAACAGAACACAATATGGAAAACTTTTCCGGTGTAAGCTGGAGAACAATATTTGACGATATCCCAATTTCAAAAAAAAGAGACTATATGATTATTGGAAAAGAACGTCATGATGTTGGCAGAAAAAACGATGAGGGTTATCCTGTCCGGGCAATTATATCGGGACAATATTTTTACAGTATAAACTTTAAGTCTGAACGTTGGCCAGCTGGAAATCCTGAAACAGGATACCTCAATACTGATGGTAGTCCAACTAAAACAGAAATTTTAAACCTTAAAAAGGAAGAAAAGATGTTAGATTATTGGCACTTTGCATTCGGAAAAAGACCTGAGGAGACCTTATATGATCTGAATAAAGATCCCAACTGCATTAAAAATATTGCTGAATACAATAAATTCTCCACTTTAAAGGATAGTTTAAAAACAATACTAATTGAAGATTTAACAAAAAATAAAGATCCTAGAATCCTAGGAAACGGAGATATTTTTGATAATTACCCCTATGCAGAAAAACGAACTAGGGACTTTTACAATCGCTATATGAGTGGAGAATTATTAGATTCTGATTGGGTCAATCCAACAGACTTTGATAGTATTGTAAAATAGAATTTAAAAAACCTCTTTATAGATTTTGAAAAGTTTACTAAGAAAGTTTTTTAAACTATACCTATCAAAGGGGATCTAACTCTAAAATACCCTAATATTGCATACTGTTTAAATAAATAGTAAATACTATTTAGATATTTAGCTCATAAGGGATGTTAGCTTTTAATTTGACCTTGAAAATTTTCTCTTTGTAAAAAATATCGGTTTCAGTATCACTTTTTGATAACAACTGGAGGTGTTTTAACTCATTCGATTCCCATTTTAAATCAACTTTTATGTTTCCTCTAGCCTTAATTCCCCTAACCATTCCGTTTTCCCAATTAGGAGGTAATGCAGGAAGTATGCGAATGATTCCAGGTTCATGTGATTGAACTAAGATTTCTGCAACTCCAGCGGTATATCCAAAATTACCATCGATTTGGAATGGGGGATGGGCATCAAATAAATTTGAAAATATTGATTTTTCAAAAAGAAGCTGAATATGTTCTTGTGCCATACCTCCATCTGTTAAACGAGCTGCACAATTGACAAGCCATGCACGACTCCAGCCTGTTCCTGCTCCCCCATTTTCAAGTCGATATTCCAGAGTTTTGCGAACAGCATCAAGCAATTTAGGTGTTTTCGAAAGACTAATCTGATCTCCAGGATGAAAACCGTAAAGATGAGACATGTGTCGGTGCCCAGGCTCATATTCAGTATACTCACGATCCCACTCTAAAATACGTCCATCTGAACCTAACTGAAAACCCGGACGAAGTCGCATTAATTGTTGCTTTACAGTTCGCATCAATTCATCTTTATGATTTAAAATCTCAGCAGCTTTCAGGTAATTGGTAAATACTTCTGTAACCACCTGTTGATCCATTGCGCTTCCCAAACAACTTGCTACAGGATTTCCATTGGTGTCCAGAAAGCGATTTTCCGGAGATGTAGAAGGAGCAGCAACTAAAGTTCCATCTCGTTTATCTTCTATAATCCAATCACTGTAAAATTGGACAACAGCTTCCATAGCAGGAAATGCTCGAGTTTTTAAAAATTCGGTATCATCAGTAAAAAGATAATGTTGCCAATAATGTTGAATCATCCAGCCTCCTGCCCCAAAGGATGCTCCCCAGTAGGCGGTAGGCGCCCTTAACCATGTGGGCGCCCATATATCGGTTGCGTGAGGTAAGAAAGATCCTCTAACGCCAAAGTTTTTTTTAGCAGTTGTTCTTCCATTTATTATTAATCGGTCAATATAGTCGAACAGCGGACTATTGAGCTCATCCAATTGAGTGAGGTTGGCAAGCCAATAATTCATTTGGAGGTTAATGTTTAAATGATAATCTGCATTCCATGGAGCATTGATATGTGGATTCCAAAGACCTTGAAGATTAGCGGGTAATGTACCAGGTCTTGAGCAGGCAATAAGTAAATAACGTCCAAAATGAAATAAGGTTTCTTGGAGTTCCAAATCTACAGCGCCTTCTTTAATTGCCGTCAAGCGCTTGTCTGTTGGTATCGTTTGGAGTTTATTGTCTGTAATTATATCAAAATTAACTCTATTATATAGCATTTGATGATCTCTAATATGCCGACCCTTTATATCTTCGAATGAATAATTCTCAACTTCGTTGAGTTGATTGATATTTTCTGATTTATAGTTTTTGTGATAATAGGATGAATTAGAAACAATGCGCAGTTCAATCTCTTTTACTCCTTCTAATTCTATTCCATCTTCAAGTGTTTTAACTATTCCGCCTAGATGATTTGGTTGAACTATAGTTTGAAATTGAACGCCTTCTAAAATTTGATTTGGTTTTGAGTCAAAAACTCCTTTTCGTTGAGTCGCCTCTCCTTCCATGATAAGACAGCCCTTTTTAGTGAATGTTTTAGAAGTTGTTACTCCATTATCTTTTGGTCGACTAAGATGAATACTTCCGTTTAATCCATTTGGATGTTCGCTTTTCAAACTGATAATTAAGAGCTGGTCTGGAGAAGATACAAATGCATCTTGGGTTACATTATAACCTTCTAATTTATATTTTACGGAAGTAATTGCC